>Ga0207847_100065_pt1 | contig 134322 bp, 110 predicted proteins | sample TtaePargueraPR_8_FD_187736 | JGI IMG/M metagenome (GOLD analysis project Ga0207847, IMG submission 187736) | Aerobic enrichment media microbial communities from Bioluminiscent Bay, La Parguera, Puerto Rico - Tt and E1 (SPAdes) | ecosystem: Environmental > Aquatic > Marine > Unclassified ... | reverse complement strand
TTTTAATTCGCAGTTTAAAGCGCACTAATGTGCAAACTGCCAAGCAACAAGAAAAATCAAAGGGTTATTTATAAACGATTCTCTAAATGCTATAAATAACCTTTGTTTTAAGCGTTATACGCTTTAAGGCTGAAATGGAATTCCACACTGATATTTTGGGCAAAGAAAAGTTACTCACTGAAGTTGCAGAAATAATTTCGTTCTTTACCTCAGTTGGGGTTAACACCTGCCACGTTATGCTCGGTTTCGGCTGGGGCATAAAATATTACCCCTCAGATGAATGGGAAAAGGAAGAAATAATGCTCGACTCATTGCAAGCATTCATCGAAAACATCGAAGATAAGGGTTTGGGTAAAATTGGCAAAGATGATTTGTTTATTTGGGTGGGAAGTACTGAATTTAAACTATGTAACGATGGCGATATCCATTTACGTTGTTCAAATGTAACGGAGGAACAAGAGTACTTTTTGAAGCGTTGGCAGCAAAAAGGATGGAACGCAGTCAAACTTTCTTCGTAGCCAAAACGCGTATAATAAATAAGGATAGGTTGCGCGAAGCCGCAACTTAATCCTATTGTTGTGCCGTTCCTCTGCATCCCGCAGTCACGGCATTAGTGCATCCTTGCGCGTCACAAGCCCGGTGTCGAGTTCTGCTTATATAGGAAATAAATTTGTTGTCATGGCTGACTTTTTTCAAGGCGAGTGAAGCTAGACCGTTTTCGGCCATGATTTTTAACGAATTGTTTTCATATTAGTTTTTGTTTCTCCTTTAGTTTGTTTAATGCTTTGGGTGAGCCATCATCCATACAGCCGTGAACACTTCCTTATTTTACCTCGTCGTCATATTCATTCGTTTGCGCACCACGCCAGTACAAACCATTTCATGGTGGCAGCAAGGGCAAATTATCTTGGGCCGTGGTTTTGGTATTACCTCAGCCAGCTTCACTTTCAACCAGAGTTGAATACGCCTGAGCTTGAGGAAGCGTAAACAACAAATGTGGCTCAGCAACAACGCCACGAACAAATGATAGCCATAGAATGTCGACGGTTGAACCCGTGTTTGCCAATATAGGCACCCAAAAACGACTTAATAAATTTAGCTTACGTGGCAAAAATAAAGTGAATAGCCAATGGCAGTTGTATTGTTTGGTACACAATGTTGAGAAACTCGCAAATTATGGAGAATTAAGGCATTAACGTGGGAATAAACCCAGAAATCAGCCGAAATAAGCCTAAATATCCATTCTAAATTGACCTGAATAAGCTAACTGATATTTATCAAATAGTTGATAAATTGAAGAAAATGGGTAAAAGTGAGTTATAAATTAATAATTAAGTAGATTGTGGCAAAATCCGAGCTATTAAAAATAGGTTTTTCTACAGTCTTGTTGTACGTAAAGTAGAGATATGGAAAAAATACTTACAAACCTACAAGATCCCTCATGGTGGTTCACCGGAATATTCTTTGTGCTATTTGGATTAGTACTTTCCGCATTTATACGATATGGAATTCCTTTCTTATCAAGAATATTCATTCAAATAATACCAGGCTACAAAACAACCTTAAAAAGAACTGTTCGCCTCAAATGGTTACGAAAAATTCGAAGAATCAGAAGCGACGACATACTGGTTATTCAGCAAATTATCCAAGAGAATGGATATTTCATTTTATTTCTAATCGCATGTCTAGCATGGTCTGCAGCCTATGCCTTCGTCTCGATACCGATGGGGGATGAGAACCCTTACCATAAGTGGCTAATGCTTTCCTCCCTGCCAGTATATGCAGTAGAGGTCTTATGGCTAATGCAGCGAGGTTTTAATAGGCGGTTAGTTAGGCATCGCGCCAAATTACGTACAACAAGTTTAGGCATAGGACGCAGCTAAGCTGCGCCTATGCTAAAGGCGTTAGGCCGCTAATATAGAATGGACATTATCTCCAAGCTAATACAAAAAGACGAATTGAGAATGAGAGCGTTAAATTGCGTCTACGACCTCAATCTACCGCATGGTTATATCGCTGCTGGTTTTGTTAGGAATTTAATTTGGGATCACCTGCATGAATTTGATTCCCCATCACAGTTAAATGATGTCGATGTCATATTTTTCGATAGAGATGAAACAAATTTTGATATCTCCATTGAATATGAAAAATATCTCAGTAAAAAAATTCCTGAGTTAAATTGGCAGGTGAGAAATCAAGTTATAATGCATGAGCGCAATGAAGATCCACCCTATGAAGATGTAGTAGACGCCATGTCTTACTGGCCTGAAAAAGAAACAGCTACATTGGAGTCAAAAAGAAAGACCTTAATGTCCTTATTTTTTGTCAAGAAGTGCCGTTAAACGTTTTTCCAAGTCGGCGATTTTTTGTCTGAACTCAGGTAATTCATTCTGGCGAAAGTTACGTCGCGCAATCAGTCTTTGTGCACACGGGGTTACGCGTAAATAATCCTCTTTCCATCTTTGTGGGATAAGCGAGTCGGTTAACAAATCTTCATATTGCATATAGAGCAAGGATAATTTTCGCGCGTGAATGGCATCTGTAATTTTACCCTCATCCATATCATCAAAATTGGTTAATCCTCTTTCCGCTCTAGCTTTATTAAATTGCTTGTAATACCCACGGGCTTTTTGATTAATTTCAGCATAATCACTTTCGGTCAGTGACGACATAATATTAGAAGTGACATCTGCCATTTTTTCGTCAGAAAAAAATATGCTTGAGATGATAGTTATATCGTTGCGAATAATACCAAATTCAACCAAAGCGAGGGCTGATTTAATAAAATCAACGGCGTCATCTTTTTGGTTTTCTCGCATCGCAATTTTGGCTCTAGATAGATTTTCTATGACCAAGGTATTTAAACCCATGTTTGTATCGCCTAACATCACTAATTGTTCTGAAATAATGAGTAGACTTTGCCAATCAAGCTGATATTTGTTGTAATCATTTTGTAACGTATACAACGCAAATATATCGTCTTGTTTCGCTAACCGAATAAGGGTATCTCTATCCGCATCTTTATAAGGCGCTAAATATTCATCATTGACACCTTCAAGCTGAAGGTGTGCATATTTTTCTGCGCCAAACACCTTTTCCAGTTGCTCTTGCGGAACAATATTAACGTGGTTTAACTTCCATTCATCTATTCTTTTTTTAACAAAAATATTATCTTGCTCAGACAAATCTTCTGATGGAACACACCAATTATCGTCATAATTTAATGGGCGTGTTTCATACTCACCGGTCAAGTTTATAATATCCATATAAGCTTGATCAGCTTGGACAATTAAACTATTAATTTGCTGTTTAATTTGCTCTGCCGGTGTTTGTGTTTGGGTAACCCCGTTTCTTGTAACGGCTATTTTGGCAATTTCAACCGGCTCGACTAATTGCTTATCAACTGATGGATTGGCAACCACTTCCTTTGTATCAGTATCTTGATTAGCCAATACAACAAACATCGCAGCCACAATAGAAACAATGCCAACCCCGGTGATTATTTTTAATGTTTTATTCATTCTCATATTTTCACGTCCATTTAGCGCTGGCTATTGCCAAAATCATTGGCAATAGTTAACAATCTAGTAATTTAATGATTAACCACAAACATTAGCAATATTCTTGGCTTTTCCAAATGTACACTGGTCGCTCGCAGTCTCCCTATCGGCATTAATTCGATCTCGGCACTGAGTATAGTGATCTACAGAAGATGAATATTGAAAACCAAAATTAGTTCTTCTATAGCCTCCTTGAAAATTCAAAGAATAGCTGGTTGAAGGTTGTCCTATACACTCTGATTCGAGCTTTCTAGTAAATTCTTTCTGTGCATCAAGTTCACATTTTGCATAAATAGTTTCAGCGTCAATCTTGGCCTCTTCACACAAATCCTCTTTCGCTTTGTCTTGATCTTCTGTTGATAGATACGATCCACCTGAGCTGGTAGGCGCAGACATTGAATTAGTTGAAATATAGTTTCCGTAATTCGGAGAAAAAAACATCCCATATTGAATTGTATAAGATGGTGACCTTTGCCCACGAACCGATATCGTCTCCTTATTTTCAATATCTCTCAAACATTTCTTGTAGTCTTCTTCGGCGGTCTGTTTTCTTCCCGCATCACCATATGCAGCGTCAAGATCGTTATAATATTGAGCTCTGCATTCTTGTTCAGCTTGGGAGTCTGCAAGTGCAGGACAACTCACTAATGGCATTAAAAATAAGATTCTTTTTAAAAGAAAGGTTTTGCTAGCTTAGTTGTAGCTGTATGCGGATTGGCCAATATTGGCTGACTGTAAAACATAAAATTCCCTTAAGTCCATTAATTATCTCCAGCTCATATGAAACCCTCGAGCGAATATATCAGTAACATCATCCGGTATCCTTTTACTGATATTGCTTGATACAATTACAAGCCACCTTCAATCACAAATAACAATAATTCGTAATCTGAGAATTAAACCTTAGACAAAATTACCAATAGTTCAAATGAAATTCTGAAATTTTCTTTAACCTTAACTCGCGATTAAAATAAAAAACACCAACCTGCGGGTGAAGTCCATTCTTGTAGGATGCTGTTGACGAAGGAAACGCATCAATTTTCAATAATATGCTACTCTGATACTTATGGTATAAGGATATAAATGAATATAATGACAAATTACCGAAGGGCAGATGTCCAAGGCGGGACCTACTTTTTTACTGTCGCTTGTGCGAAGCGAAGAAATAATTCAGTGTTAACCGATAATATATCTGCACTTCGTCATACGTTTCGCAAAGTCAAAGTAACGCATCCATTTACTATAGACGCCATTGTGATTTTACCAGAGCACTTACATTGTATTTGGACATTACCTCCAAACGACGCAAATTTTGGTATTCGTTGGTCATTGATTAAATCGGGATTTTCAAGGCAGTTTACGCCAGGCGAAAAATGTTCTCAAAGTCGTCAAAAAAGAAAAGAACGTGGGATATGGCAACGGCGATTTTGGGAACATCTTATCAGGGATGATGAAGACTACGCCCGGCACATTGACTATATTCATTGGAATCCGGTTAAGCATGGTTTGGTCAAGCGAGTTAAAGATTGGCCTTATTCGAGTTTTCATCAGTATGTAAAAAATAATATTTACCCACAAGATTGGGCGAGCATGGATGATTTTGACGGCATTGGTAGCGAGTAGCCGCCAAATCATTGAACACGGAAGATGCGTTTCATGCTTCAACGCATCCTACGGGGTTTCTTATCACGACAATGTCGGATGCGTCTCTGACTTATCCGACCTACATTTTTTGTCAACTTATTTAGCGGCCGCTATGGCTGCACGCGCTTTGTGCAGTTTTTTGTAGCTTTCAATAAGGCGCAAGTGTTTGTCTAAGCCTTCGAGCTTCATACTGGTTTTGCTTAAACCGTAGAAGGTCACATCACCGGTAATTGAGCCAACAACGGCATCCATGACGTCTTCACCAAACATGCGTCTTAAATTGTGCTCGTAATCTTCAAATTCCAGATCATCGTCTAACGCAATTTCCAGGACTGTACTCATCGCTTGATAAAACATGCCTCGGCCTGGATAGGTATTGTCGTTAAATTGCAGGAATAAGCCGACTAACTCTTGCGCTTGTTCCAATGCGCCAATCGCCAGATAAATTAAGATTTTTAGCTCAAGTATAGTGAGCTGGCCCCAAACGGTATTTTCATCAAATTCGATACCGATTAAGGTGGTAATGTCGATATAATTATCGAGTTGACTCTCTTCTAAGCGCTCAACTAACGAAATTAACTCGTCTTCATCCAGTGAGTGCAAATTCAGAATATCTTCGCGGTATTCAAGCGCTTTGTTGGTATTGTCCCAGATTAAATCTTCAACGCCATATACTTCAGAATAATCCGGTACTAAAATTCGACAGGCATTGCCAATGTCGGTAAATTCAGCCACATAAGCTTCTTTGCCCAGTTTTTCTAAAATGCCAAACAGGGCGTCACATTCTTCTTGGTTTGTACCGGAAAAATCCCACTCAACAAATTCATAATCATGTTTAGCGCTAAAGAATCGCCATGAGATTAAGCCGGTTGAATCAATAAAATGCTCAACAAAGTTTTCAGGTTCAGAGACTGCGTTTGAATTAAAAGTCGGTTTTTGCACATCATTCAAACCTTCAAAACTGCGCCCTTGCAGCAGTTCAGTTAAGCTGCGCTCCAGTGCAACTTCAAAGCTTGGGTGTGCACCAAACGAGGCAAATACACCGCCTGTTTTGGGGTTCATTAAGGTCACACACATCACAGGGAACTGGCCGCCGAGTGAGCAATCTTTCACCACAATCGGAAAACCCTGAGCTTCAAGTGCTTCAATGCCTGCAACAATACTTGGATATTTGTTTAAAACCGCTTGTGGCACATCCGGCATGGTCCATTCATTTTCGATAATCTGGCGTTTTACCGCGCGTTCAAAAATTTCAGATAAACACTGCACTTTAGCTTCGGCCAGGTTATTACCGGCGCTCATACCATTACTTAAAAATAAGTTTTCAATTAAGTTAGACGGAAAATACACGGTTTCACCGTCTGAGTGACGCTTGTATGGAATGGCACAAATACCGCGGTCAATATTGCCCGAATTGGTATCAATTAAATGTGAGCCGCATAACTCATCGTCCGGGTTATAAATGTCTAAACAGTAGTCATCTAACAGGCCTGTTGGCAATGAGTCGTCATCTTCAAGTGGGAACCATTTTTCATTTGGGTAATGAACAAATTCGGCATTGGCAATTTCTTCACCAAAGAACTGATCGTTATAAAAGAAATTACAGCTTAAACGCTCAATAAATTCACCAAGGGCAGAACATAGGGCACTTTCTTTGGTTGAGCCTTTACCGTTGGTAAAACAAAGCTCAGCCGCGGCATCTCGAATGTGCAGCGACCAGACGTTTGGTACGATATTACGCCATGAAGAAACGTCGATTTTCATGCCAAGCTCGGCAAGCTTAGCGGTCATATTTGCTATGGTTTGCTCAAGCGGTAAATCTTTACCCAAAATGTAGGTTTCTTCCGTGCTATCCGGCGCTATGGTCAGCAGCGCAGCTTTGTCGTTATCTAAACTTTCAACTGCGTTCACCTGAAACGCTAAGTCATTTTCAATAACGCGTTTTACCGTGCAGCGCTCAGCCGATTTTAAAATCGCTTTTTTATCTTTTTCAGAAATTGTTTCTGGTAGTTCAACATTAATAATAAAGGTTTGTTTGTATCTGTCTTCAGGATCAACAATATTATTTTGTGAAACACGGATGTTATCAGTTGGAATATCGCGGGTATTACAATACACCTTAATAAAATAAGCGGCGCACATAGCTGATGAAGCCAGGAAGTAGTCGAACGGACCCGGTGCCGTGCCATCGCCTTTATAACGAATAGGTTGATCTGCAATAACACTATAATCGTCAAACTTAGCTTCTATACGTAAGTTATCAAGATAATTTACTTTGATTTCCATGATTTTAACTACCAATTTAAAACTTGTGGCACTGACAAAAAGCCAGTGCAAAAAAATTACTGTGAATTATCGGCTTTTTTTAGTCAAGTGTCTTGGTTAATTTAAAAAAATTACTATGAGCTAATCGGTATTGGCTGAGTTTTAGTTGGTTCAGGGTTTTCGGTACGTATTTTGGTAAAGTCAGACTGTTAATGTCACTCTTTTTTGTAGCCTGACATTCGAATTCGTAAGCAGGTATGAAACACTATGCCGGATTATGTAATCTGGGATCTATGTTTAAATCTATTACTTCAGTTGTTTGAATCATCTGTGCCATGTCTGGGTGATTCGGGTTAAGCAAGTAATTATATTCTCTTGGTACTATTACACTAGGCACTCTAAGGGCCAGACTTTGTCCGCTTTTTAACCACTGATCGCCTATTATTGCTGTTTGTGGTGGAGCCGGTTCGGCCTGCCAGTTTTTGGGTAAGTTACCCAGTGTCATGATTTGCTTATTATCAATATTGGATTTAATCACGCAATAAGCGTTTAAAATAGCGTCTGATTCAAGGTGAACCAATATTTCTAACAGTGCTAACGATTCACTGCCGGCCACATAGACACAAGATTTGCCTTTATTGTTCCAGCGTCCGCCAAATAGTCTTGCGCCTTCGCCGTCAAAAGCCGAATCTGCCCATTTCTTTTTAACTATCCGGTATATTGAAATCTGGTTCACGCAAATACGCCGTGCTCTAAGCGGCCAATTAAATCAAGTACGGCTTCACTTTCAGCACTTGTGCTTAACATTTCTATCGGTTTTTTGCCATCTAACCCCTTGGCTGGTCGTTTTAACCATTGATTGGCGGCGTTAATATCGTTTTCAAACAGTTCAACGGCGGCATTAACGACTTCGGTTAGACGGTAAAATTTATCGCTTTCTTCGCGGTTAAAACGGCCGGCTTTAGCTCGTCTGGCGAGTGTAGCGGGGGCTAGATGAATAACATTCGCTACTTCTTTTTTATCCAGTTGCGTTAATTCGGCAATTTGGATAAAAACTTCAAACGATAAACCTTCATTTAAAAGTGCATAAAGTTCACTGCCGCGCGGTGGGATACCTAGACTGTCCCATACGCTCTGCTTATCTTCAACAACCGGATTAAACTGAACCATGTTTATGTCTCTTAATATCAAATGATAGTTATAAATATATCATATGGTTTTTTGATGTGCCAGAGTATCAAATTGCTCAAATTATCCGGCGTTTTAACATGCCAATTTTTAACGCGACTAAAGCGATCGAATAAGCCGGCTAAATTTTATGCCTAATTGCGCAGACTAAAAACTTAATTTAGGCAAGTGTGGGTTTAGTATCCTACTAAAGTGGGTACTATACTGTTTAAGGTCATGTTCAATGATTAGAACATAGTCGAAGCCGATATCTGAACGAAGCAACAGGAGCGTACCTATGACTATCAAAATAGTCACTATTTGTGGCAGCGTTAGGCCAGGCAATTACACCGCTAAGGCGTTAAAAATTGCTCAGGATGAGTTATCACAAATGCCCAATGTGGAAGTCACACCGATTTTTCTTGAAACACTCGATCTGCCATTGCCCGGACTTGAAGCTAAAAACCCACAAGCAATAGAAGCATTTCAGCAAACGGTTAAAGGTGCTACTGGTGTTTTGCTTGGCTCTCCTGAATATCATGGCGGCATAAGCAGTCCAATGAAACTGGCAATTGATAATTTGGGTTTTCCCAGTATGTTGGCAAACAAGCCGATTTCAATACTTGGGGTTGCTGCCGGGGTAATTGGTGCTATCAAATCCACTGAACAGCTCAGGGCGATTTGCGCCCATGTTGGCGCAATACCTTTGCCTATGGTGGTATCCGTTGACAGAGTGAATCAAGTATTTGATGAGCATGGCAACTGTTTGAATAAAGAAATGGAAAAACTCATTCGCCGCTCTGCGCATAGTTTGGTTGATTATATTAAAGACACGGTTTGCCCTAAAATTAGCTTGGAAGAAATTTTGCGAGCGCAGGAGGAAACAGGTTAATTTCTGTGTTGTTTATTTAATCTAATCCAATGGTTTTCTCCCATTTGTGGCATAGGTTTGCCTAGCTTCGTTTGCAAACTATGAAGTGGGAGAAAATTAAATCATTCAATTCAAAAAATCAAAAATCCTGCTTTAACCCGCTTTTGTACAGGCATAATCATCTTGCTTCATTGTATTATCCATTGCTCTATCCTTTACAGGGCTGCTAAAGCTCGACTTTAGCTTTCAATCATTACATTTGGTTACAAATATATTTAAGGAATAATGTTAAATTACGCGCTTTGAAAAATGAGTAATGATCTGATTTTAGTATCATTATTCTGGCAATTTAGGGACAAAACCAATGCCATTTAAAATACCCAAGTTAATTTTTCAGCTCACAGCGGCAAGTTTTACATTATTGATTTCTGCCTGTGGTAACAGTGAATCGTCTGGTCCGGTTGATGAAATTCCCTTAGACGAAACCCCCATTACGTCGATACCGGAAAATAGCATACGCCAACTTGTGTTCCGCGATACCAATCCGCAACTTGGTCAAATTGGTGGCACTATTACGATTCGATTTATTGAACAAAACAATTCTGAACTAACAGATGAAGCTAGCCGGGCTGAGCATATCCGTTTTTATTGGGCGGATGACAATGGCGATACGCGGGGTGACGCGTGGCAGCAATCGCAAATAAATGAATTATCGCAAGTTCAAATTTCTGCTTCGGTTATTGTGCCGCCAGATACGCGTATGATTAAAGCGTTTTTGGTTAACCGTGTAGGACAGGCGACCGAGGGATTAGCTATCCGTTTTGACGATTTTACCGGCAATAGCCTGTTATCTGGGCCGGGTGGAAATGAAGCTGAATCATGGTATTACGGTGAATCTAGAGAAAAAATAGTCATCCGAAAACAAAACGAAACTTGCTATTTTGATAACGGTTTGGTCAGTGTGATTGATATGGCAAACCAAAAAGATAGCCATTGGCAAAATCATAATGATGACACTCAACCCTATATGGCGGATGATAATTTGTTTCCGCCTTATCAGTTTGAATGTGGTGACGAGCCGGTCAATACGTTTCGCGAAATTTCAGATGAAATTGGTATTTGGACCTATTCGACGTTAAATGATGCTATGTATTACGGAACTTTGGTTTACGATACTTTTATTAAATATTTAGGTGAGCCAGCACTGGATGATAAAATTAGATTGCGCGTGCATTACGGTGCAAGATGGCAAGATTTTGTTTACTGGGACGGCGCCTATGCCAACTTTGGCGATGCTTACCCTTTTCAATATTCAATGTTGTCGTTGGACTCTGTTGCACATGAAGTTGCCCATGGCGTATTAACCCGCATATCTGCGCTAAATCCACACCTCAATACGCTGAATAAAGATGCGATGACGTTGCACGAGGCATTTGGCGATATCAGTGGTGTAATGGCTAAATACGATAAGACCGGCAGTGCAGACTGGCTACATGGTGGAGAGAATCATGGACGGGTTCGAAAATTAGACTCGATACAAACTGAGTCGCAGGCCATTGCCAGCTATTTTGACTATGACGATGCGGGTGAAAATTATTATTTGCGTATCGGTATGATTACTTACCCATTTTATTTACTGAGTCAAAAATGGGGCCTAGAAGCGACTTATCAGGCATACCTAAATGCTGCTAAAACTTGTTGGCAAGCGGATGGTTCCCTGCAGGATGCTGCACTGTGTATTAAACTGCAAGCCGCTGCGGTTGGTGGTAGCGAAGCCGATGTAATTGACGCTTTTAAAGCCGTCAAAATTCAGCTATTTGAACAAGGCGTTTTAAGCCACTTTAAACTGCAACAAAATAATAGTCAGGTCAGTTTTTCAGATAATAGCCAGAGTACGGCCGAAGTGGTTGATTGGCTGTGGGATTTTGGAAATGGGGTAACATCAACCGAGCAAAACCCAACTTATCAGTACTCAACTGAAGGCGATTACAAAGTCCATTTTACTGTAACTGATTCCGAAGGTTTTCAGGATTCGTTTAGCCGCAATGTACAGATTTTAAAATAGCTATTGATCTTTGGGCTTAGGGTAAAGTTTTATAATAATGTGTTTAAATAAATAGCCTCAGCTGCGCGCAATCATGTCTATTGAGTTAAGCGGTGTAGACTGGTTTTCTAGAACCGCTTAACTCTGTTTATCCATTCTTTTAACGGATACAAAGTCTGACCAATCACAGTTTTTGGTAGCGGTTTGGTTGTGCCGTAATATTGTGGCCAGTGATTTTGCGGCAGGTGGTAGGTGCCAAATAGTTTGTCAAAAATTACGGTATGCGCTGAATAATTGGTATCAAGCGCCGGTTTTTCTGAACCGTGATGCCAGTGGTGAAATTGAGGTGTAACAAAAATATATTTTAGCGGGCCAAACGTAAAGCCTATGTTGCAGTGGATAATCACAGCCTGCAGCGCAGCAAATGCGACATATATATTTAATGCAGTCTGGTCAGCTCCGAGCAAATAAAGCGGTATCATCACCATAGCGCGTTCAGAAAATACTTGAACAAAATGGCCGCGTGAGCCGGCGAGCCAGTCTAAATTCTCAACGCTATGGTGTACGGCATGAATAGGCCACAGCCAGTTTATTTCATGATAGGCTCTGTGCTCCCAATACAGCACAAAATCAGCCGCCAAAATAATCATAACGACTTGCAGCCAAACGGGTAACGACTGAATAAAACTTTGTACTGATTCACTCAGCGCCCAGTCAAAATGACTCGCATGATAGTTGGCAAAAATAAGAATCGCGGAAATCGCTAAATGATTGAAACAAAAATAGAATAAATCTACACCCCATTCAGGCCTTAAGATTAGCTGGTTTTTGTATTTGGGAAAACATTTTTCAAGGGTCATAAAAATAAAGGTGGAAGCTAAAAAAGCGAGGATTAACCAGTCGACGCCTAAAGACAAAGTAATAGGTTCAACCGCTGCAACCGGAATTTGATAGCCACCTAATAAGAAAGCACACAGTGTTAACCCACCTCCAAATAAGCCTAATACTTTATATTTCGCTTTAATTAGTAAAAATGAAAGTAGACCAAAAAATAACGAAAAATACATACCGTATTTCAGCACCAGCTGTAAATCTTGCGCGTTATAAATTTTGCGCATTTCAGTAGTGGTCAAATAAGATGGGTATAAATAAGCTAATACCGCGAGTAAACTTAACAAGCCCAAAGTGGCTGAAATACAGCCGCTAATTTTCCCTTCGCCAATTCTGAACTCATCAGCCGGATTTTTAACAACTTGTCTAGGTTTATATTCGTGAGTATTGTTCATCGCTTCTATTTTTCCGGTTTGTCTTATCAGTAATCAAATTTGCTGGCGGCTTTGTCTGAATACATTCTGCTATCGGCGTGTTCGATTAATTCGATTATGGTTTCTCCATCGTACGGATAAACTGCCCAACCGGCTGAAAATCGCAGCTGATAATGAATTTCGTCCACACTTAAGTTGGTACAATAGGTATTAATTTCACCTATGACTTTTTTAATTGAGGAATCGTCTGTAATACTGGGTAGAATAAGCACAAATTCGTCACCGCCGTATCTGGCTTTAATATCAGAACGTCGCAATATCCGGCTTAAACCATCTGCAAATAATTTCAAAATTTGATCGCCAAAGTGATGAGCGTAGGTATCATTGACCGGTTTAAAATTATCCAAATCAATAAAGATAACTCCGGCTTTTTGGTGATTGCGTTTTGCCAGAGCTAGAATTGAATCGGCATTAATTTTTAGCGATCGTTTGTTATCTAAACCAGTAAGCGGGTCTTGCATTGACATGCTTTTATAGTTAATGCGATCCAGCGCAATGGCAAGTACATTTGAAATTGTTCCAAAATAGGCTATTTCATCTTTTGTGAGGGGTTTTACGCCTTCGTCATTAAAAGAGCCAGTACCAAAGGCGCCTAAGCTTTTGTCGTGGATAAATAGTTGGCTGTTAATCAGAGTTCTGTTACCCCAAGCTTCTACCATTTTTTGATTTGGGGTATTGTCAATTCTGGCATCTTCAAGATAAACGGGTTTGCTACTGCTAAAAATGTTGGTGAACATTTGGTCTTCGCGAATATCGATCACAGGGTAGGTTTGTTCAATGTGCTGTTGGCGCTCACCTTTTACCGAAATCAATCTGATTTGAGACTTGCGGTTGTTTAAAAATTCGTACAACCAGACAAGGTTGTAACCAAACATAAGTTTTAGCTCTGCATGCAATAACGACAGCATGAGCTCAACACTGTTTATTTGATACAGTTTATCTGTTAAACGATTAATTGAGTTTAGTAATTCAGAGGCATTGCTCACAGTTACAATCCTTGTGTAGCTGTTTATTGTTAAGGTCCTATGAGTGAATTCAACCACGTTTTTATAGGTAGCACAAGCATTATTGGCTGGACTTTTAGCATAGAATCGCCAGCGATAATTAATTTAAATAGGACTGAAGGTTATTCCTGTTAGATAAAGTAATTAACTGTTTTTAATAGATATTTTAGTTTTTCTTTTTGCGGTATTTGGCTTGTTTAGACTGACCTGTTTTGGTAAATTTGCCCGTCTAACTTTAAATGGATTTTTTATGCGTATTCAATCAATCGATGTCACCAGAGGAATTGCCATTTTGGGCATATTACTGATGAATATTTATTATCTGGGTGATATTAATTTTGGCTATGTAGATTTCGCCAACTCACTGTTATCAGACCAAATTATTTACCTAATTAACGGGCTCTTTTTTGACGGGCGTTTTCGCACTTTATTAAGTATTGTACTTGGTGCAGGGATGGCGATTCAGTATGTTTACTGCCAAAAGCATCAAATAAATTATCAGAGCTTTATCAAATCTCGGTTTAATTGGTTGCTGATGTTAGGTTTAATCCATTGTGCATTTGTATTTGCCGGTGATATTTTGTTTTCTTATGCGATTTGTGCGCTCGTTGTACGTCGAAAATTGGAGTTGCCGTTAAAAACACTTTTACGGCTGAGTAAAAACTACCTGATTGTAGGCGTGATAGTGGGTCTCGTATTTGGCGTGATATCTGATGTAATGCTATATGATGAGTCTGTAAATATGTACCGAGAATCTGCAGCGTTTCAGGAATATTATACGAGTTGGTACGGAGATTATTGGTTACAGTTTTTTACTCAGGCGAGTTATCTTGTGTTTGTATTAATACTCATGCCCATTGTCTTGTATTGGCAAACTGCCGGTTTGATGCTTTTAGGTGTATTTCTTTATCGCACGCGTTTTTTCACTCAGGGATTTAAAAGCGGTTATTTGCCTAAATTTTTGATTGCTGGGCTGGCGCTAAGTGGCAGTGATCTTGCTGTTCGCTATTATTTTTTTCAGCAAGCGGCATCAGTATCCATGGAATTAGCATCAACCTCAGCAATTTTTATTAGCCTAATTTATGTTCACTGGATTATCAAATGGGTTAATGCGAGCCATAGTCGCTTGGTGAACTGGCTTGCAGCAGCGGGTAAACTGGCTCTGACTTTATACCTTGCACAGTCGGTCATTATTGGCACATTACTGCGATGGGTCATTCCTGAGTTTAACTTAACCGCAACTCGATTAGATTATCTTGCAATAGCGCTTGGTTGTATTGTTATGCAACTGATGTTTGCCAGTCTTTATTTTCGTTGGCTTAAGCTTGGGCCAGTTGAGGCGTTGTGGCGGCAAGCTTATCGTAAACCCAAAGCAAGTCACGAAAATCATCAAAGCGAGTTGGTTAGCCGACAAGGTTAATAATTTTATTATCAGGTTGTTGCTTATTAAATCGAACGGTAAACTAGTAGGCTTTAACCGCTAAATTTCGGCATTAGTATAAAATAAAGTCTGGATAAGTATGAATTTAGAAAACATTTTATCTGCTCTAATGGAAGTAGATGAAAACGAACTACCGCTTGTAGGCCTTGATGCCGCCAAAGCGAACTGGGCTATGTTTTATCCCGAATTGGTTAAAACGATAGATGCGTTTGTTGCGAATCCAAAAAGTATGACAGCGCAGCAGGAAGCCGTTTTATTTTATGGTACTTTTTTATTGGCTGAGCTGAAATATACCCCGGCACTGGATAAAGTACTTGAGCTTTTTGCTTGTCAGGATACGTTTTTAACACCGATTGAATCCGTATTTGGTGATACTCTTACCGAACTTGTTCCCAGCTTATTTTATATTTTGGCAAATGGTAACCCGGAAGTTTTATCTGATTTTATTCTCGGTGATCATCTCGCTATGTATAGTAAAGGCTCTGCAATTGAAACTGTATTTGCTCAGTACGAAGCAGGCGTGGTTTCAAAATCTGAGATACTGGATTATGTATCTTTATGGCAGTCTTCATTTTTAGCTTCTCCCGGTATTACCAATCGTTTTTTAATGAGCGTACTGGCGACATCCTGTATTGATTATCAATTGGATGAGTTTAAAAATGAATTCAGTGCTTTGTGCAACAAGGATATTTTTGATGAAGACAGAGCAACGCTAGCTGAAATCAGAGCATGGGACAGTGCTAATGGCGTCAAGCAGTTTGAATCTGGCTTGATTCAGGCCGATTTCAATCTGGTTGAAATACTTGATTCCTGGGAGAACAATGGCAAAAGTGAAGCGCCTTCAGTGGAGAGTGTCGAAGATGAAATGGCGCGTATGCTGTCTGAAAATAATCTGCTTGCAAATACGATTTTTGACGAAAATTTCATTGTAAAAAATAGTGTGCCTGTTAGCAGCCTTGGTTCAAAAGTTGGCCGCAATGAGCCTTGTCCGTGTGGCAGTGGTAAAAAATATAAAAAGTGTTGTTTGCACTAGAGCCTATTTACTTATTCGACATCAATGTCGACCTACAAGTTTTAATGCTAACCCAGAAGTCCAACTGTTTACAACTGTATTAGTTGCAATATGAGTTCCTATTGAAAGGTCGGTTTTTAGAGCCTGAACTGAGCTTACATCAGGCACGGTTTAAAAGGTTGGCTATTTTTGATACAATCCGCGCCCCAATTTGTTGGAGGATTGATGAAGTTACTGTATTGGTTAGATGAATGGTTGAGCCTTTCGGACGGTGAGCAAAAAGCAAAGTTGCCTATGTCCGGAGAAGATTTACTGGATGATGTATTCGTTAAATATGAATTTGTTGATCCCGAAAAACCTTTGCTGTTCACCTTTTCGCCCGCCGGTACTAACCTTCAAGAGCAGGATTTACATGCCGATTTTGCGCCTTGGGGATTTCATCTTGCACAAAAACAAAAAGTGAATATTATCGCGTTTCAGCACTTAGGAACGGTGAACTGGTTTCGCAGCCAGAATTTAATCTTTTTTCTTGAACAGTTATCTGATTTACTCGAACCCTTTCAAACTAAATTAGGTTATGGCCTGAGCCGGGGTGGTTTTGGCGTCGGCGCTTTTGCAAAGCTACTTAAACTTGATCAGGTTTTATTATTTCACCCGGTGAGTACCAAAAATAAAGCGATAGTGCCCTGGGATGATCGCTCCAGTACTGATTTAGCTCAAGCCTTTGATTGGCAAAATAAGTATCACGATCTGGAATTAGGTCATGCCAAAGGTTATATCATCTATGACCCAACCAACCGGATTGATCGCCTGCACGCAAAACGCTATCCAGAGCTCAATCACTTGCGTGTTTATGGTATGGGTCATGGCACGCATGCCAGTTATTTGAGCAAGTTTGGTTTTTATAAGCAGGTAGCCGTTGATTTTATCCGTCATCAGCAAATTGATATTAAACAATTTCGCCAGCAAACCCGTACTTTACGCCTAAAAGAAGATTATTACGATAGTCTGAATAAGGCCAATGCTTATTCAAAACACAGGCTGAGTTTATTGAGTAAGGCGCATAATATTTTAATTGATGAAAAAGAGGCACATGTGCAGGAACATCAAGCCCAAATTGATGTTCAGCCACTGATTGATATTGCGCTAAAACATCAGCATGAGCACCCGGAAGATGCCATTCAATTATTAGAAACAGCGCAACAAATCGTGCCGGATGATCCTCTGGTTTATCATAAGCTCAAGCAGTTAGGGTAGGGAATAAACCCTTGTCGGTTACGCATTTATGCGAAATATATACATCTGAATTAAACTTAAAATCCTTTTTTAAACAGCTTATTAGAATATCGTTCAAATTTAATCGCTGGCTTTAATTGTTGTGTTATATTTAAGAAACACTTAACAATATTTTAATGTGTTTATTAAGGAGCTTAACGTGAAATTGAAAAGTATATTATTATCGCTACCGGTTATTCTTGCGCTAGCGGCTTGCTCAAAGCTGAACAAAGATAATTATGAACAGCTGGAAGTTGGAATGGATCAGAAAAAGGTCGAGTCTATTCTAGGCTCAGCTGATAATTGTTCAGAAAACTTGGGTACTTTAACCTGTATCTGGGGTGACGAAGACGGTAAACATATTAAAGTGCGATTTGTTGCTGATGCGGCAATCGTATTCACAAATAGTGGTTTATAATTTTTTTAGCGGCCAGTTTGCATTGAGCCTGATTTGCGGGTTTGCTCCCTCAGATCAGGTAAATTTGCTGAAGGAAGATTCATAATCCGTTTAATTTTTGATGTGAGCGATTCAGGCACTTAACAGGGGAGAAGCCTGTGTTTACAATATTATTTGTCTGCCTTTAGCTGTATGTTTGCAATGGGCGTTTGTCCGTTTAACGCTCAAATTTATTTGACGCTTTATCTGAATACATTCTGTAGTCGGCTTGTGTGATTAACTCATGGATGTTTTGTCCATCATATGGGTAGACTGACCAACCTGCTGAAAATTGAACTTGGTAGCTGATTTCACCCATAGTTATCTTTGTACAATGCGCACTAATATTATCAATGACTTTTTTAACGGAAGATTCATCTTTGATACTCGGTAATATGAGTACAAACTCGTCACCGCCATATCTGGCTTTAATGTCTGAAGCACGCAGAATTTTTTTAAGACCCGCAGCAAATAATTTGAGTACGTTATCGCCAAACGCATGACCATACTGATCGTTGGCTGGTTTAAAATTGTCTAAATCAATGAAGATAACTGCGGCTTTTTGTTTGTTACGTTTTGCCAGCCTGAGTAGGGTGTTGGCATTGATTTCTAATGCTCGTTTATTATCCAGCCCGGTCAGCGGGTCCAGCATTGAGATGGTTTTATAATTAATTCTGTCTAACGCAATAGACAGCGCATTTGCTAACGATTCAAAATAAGCAATGTCCTGACTGCTCATGGGTTTTACCCCTTCGTCATAAAATGAACCTGTGCCTAATGTGCCTATGCTTTTGCCTTTAATAAACAACTGGCAGTTGATGAGCGTTCGGTTGCCCCAAGCTTTGACCATTCGTTTATCTGTAGTTGGGTCAACTCGTGCATCCTCTATATAAACGGGCATATTCTGCTCAAAAATATTTTCAATCATCTGGTCGTTTTGGGCGTGAATAACCGGGTAATTTTGCTCAATTTTATGTTTCATTGCGCCTTTAACACCCATTAACTTGATTTTGGCTTGCTGGTTGTCGACAAATTCATATAGCCAAATCAGATTAAAACCGAACTGCTGTTTGATTTCTGCATGCAGTAGGTCAAGCATCTGGTCGATATTTTCTGTATAATAAAGGGATTTAGTCAGGCGACTGATTGATTTGATCAAGTCTGATGCATCATTTACGACATTTTCCATATGTATCTTTTGTGCTGTCATATCCCTTTACTCAATTGTGTGACGGTAAGTCTTCCCAGCTACAATAGTAATAGTGGGGTCAGAGTTATTGCAAGCTATTCGCTAGGGGCTGTTGACCTTTCGCGTTCATTTTTGCAGTAGTCCGTATGGCTTTTATACAAGGCAGAGAGATTGTAGTGTAGTGCGCTACATAAATGAGCGATAACGCAGTAGAAAGGCCATACGGACGCTGCCTTTCAGGTTCGTCCTGAGCGCTTCCAACTCTTTGTTGCTCGGTTTTTATATAGAATCACTATACTACAGCCCTCGCGCCGCGATTTGAAAGCGCCCAGTCAGAACAAAATTTGTACTCGAAAGATAAACAGCCCCTAGTTATTTGTTAGTTAAAGGCTGTTTACTGAATAAATGCGCAAATGGATTCATTTTATTGTCATTAAAGCTAAAATAATGGAAATGGCATTGTCTATATCAATCAGGTCTCAGAAAACATGAAACGGATTACAATCATTAGCCTTGTTGTCGCCTTGCAAGCCTGTGCTATTCAATCAACTCCTAAAAGCCAACCGCAAACCGAACCTGTTAATCAACCCCAGTGTATTGGTTCTGTCGAATTAACGGACGAGCTGACGGCAAAATTTAAGTCAGTTCAGGATGATGAGTTACTGACAAAGGCTCTGGGTGAGCCTGATTTAGGAAAACTATGTCAGGGGCAGGTTTATCAAAGCGAAACGAAAGTTGTCTTATATAGGGCATGGAACAGTACGAATCCGAACAGCCGTTACGGGCAATGGTGGGCTTTGACTGAGCCCTCTGGCTTAGTGCGTGATTATCGCAAGGATTATGAAATCTGCTATCAGTGGTCACCTTTGGATAAACTGAGTCAGTGCACACTTAAAGCCGGAACCCGGGTGGTGATTGGCAACGGGCAAAGTGCTAAATGTTCTGATTATTTAACTTATCCGGTATCGGCCAGTCAGCAAGTATTTATTGAAGATGCTGAAAATGCAGTCATAAATTGTACTGAGTATAATGCGGTGATGAGCTGGCAGTTAGAGTAAATGGTTTTTTGCCCTGACTCACCCCACTAAAGCTTTAAACCCCTGGAATGGGCAGTTTTAAGTTCAAGTGTGCATTAATTCTTAACATGAGTCTGACTGGACTCACGGGTTTTGTAACATAGTCTATTGCACCAGACTCAAATGCTTGAATTTCAAAAATCAGGTCACCATAGCCGGATAAAAATATAACCGGGGTATCAATAAGCCCTTCAGTTTGTTTGATTTGACGGCAGGTATCAAAGCCAGACATATCCGGTAAATCAACATCCAATAAAACCATATCCAGATGCTGATTTTCAATAATTTCAAAAGCCTCAGCCGCATTGCTGGCAAAATGTAAATTTACAAAGTTTTCTAATAAGCTGCACAATACACTCACTGATGAACGCTCATCGTCAACGATTAATAAGTGAGTCTGTTTGGGTTGCATATATTTGCCTCTCCTTTTCACGCATCGCGTTTTGAGTTTTATTTAATGCCGCAGCAGAATTTAGGCAAGGCAGAAATAACGAAATTTAGTAAGCTAAATGAATTATTTCTAGCGCAGCATAAGACAATTTGGGCCTCAGCCCCAGGGCAGTGGTTATTGTAACCCTTAACTTTATTAGCGTTTGCTGATTTACACCTAGATAGATGTAAATGGTAGAGCGACGTTTGAAGCAAAGCTGAACGGACTAAACGGCACACTTTCTTCTTTATTAATGATTAAATTAGTATTGCTCAAAAATAATTTAAAGATTCACAGGCCTTAATCCTGATGAGCAAATTTAACGACTTAATCTTGACTGTTTAATCCGGGGAAGACCATGGCATGTTAAGCAGGAAAATAAGAACAAACCCAGTCCAGTTAAGTTATCGATTAAGCATAGCATTTAGCGACTTTATTTGGGTAACAGGATTTAATAATTTGAACCGATTCAAACAATTTGATTAAGGGGGGCTGATTAAAGCGTGCTTATTCTAACTCAATCACTATTCTGTCGGATTCATGAACGGCATGCCAGCCCTTTTTATAGGTAGGTACGCTGAAAAACACTTGGTCGAAGCTGCCATCAGTTTGGGCTTTATTTAAGCCCTTTAATAACCTTGTTGCTAATATATTATTATCCGGGTGAACAAAAAAATAATAATCGGCATTGTATTTTAGCAACAGGTTTTGCTCGAGCTGCATAGTGTTAAATGTATTTTCGTCTAGCTCGCGCCAGATTTCATAAGCGCCACGAGCAATATAGTCTGCGCGTTTTACCTGTAACATCTTGGCTAAATCATCATTATCTATGGTACTCACAACCGGTAATTTATTGCGTCTGAATATTTTAGTATCTTGCCAGTGGGTGCCTGAGGCAGCGGTGAAAGCGCGCAAATCTTCAACAGAAGTCACTTGATTATATCTGGCCTGTTCCCCTTGATGAATCAGTAAAAACCGGTATTGATTCAGTTGTTTTAATAAACTGAATTTGATCGCTTTTAATTGAGCTTCACGTTGGGCACTGGTTGTACTCCATAAAATATCTATATGTTTATTTTGTTTAAGCAGCTCACGCATCCTTTGTTTTGGTCCCAGCCATTCCTTTTCAAGTAATCGATATTCGCCATCCGATTCTACCGTTTTATCTAAAGCTAGCTTGAGAACATCAGGGAAATATTCACCACTTAGATATCTCACCACAAGTGGTTTATTGGTTTTCTCAGCGGCAAAAGCTTTACCACTGAAATAAAGTGCTAAAGATAAAACCAGCGCGAGTAAGCTGAATAAGGTTATGACAAAACGTTTGTGGAGCACTAAATACATCAACCTTGATTAATTTATTTTAAAAATTTTAAATCTAGTATAACGTCTGTTTTAACTTTCGCGTTTGTATTTTTATTAGATGGAATTTATTTAAAACTGAACTATACCCATATAAAGACAAGCGCTATTTTGTCTGTAACTCAATTCGTCACACTCATCAAGAACTGGAGCAGGGATGTGAGAAATAACTGGTCGCTGGTAATTCATGAAGTTAGCCAAACAAGCGCCATGATTTGGTTTGGGACACTTAAAAGTGATATGCGTAAATTTGCGAAGCTTGAACTCAGGGTTTTTCAGGCTGATGCAATGGGTGCAGGGGTTGCCTCAGGCGACTTAATCAAAACCATCGAAATTGATGGCCGTTATGATTTATCCAAACCTTTTAAAGGCTCCGGCCTGCGATTTTTTGGGATTAAACTTTTATCCGGTTTACAGCCAGCTGCTTGTTATAAGGTTGAATTGCATCGTCCGGCACAGGACATTGGTTTAGGGCAGTGTATCGATTCTCGCCAACTTAGCTACGGCACTTTTCGAACGCTACCCGAAACCCTTAAAAAGAAATCAGCAGCCAAACCACTGGTCATTGCGTTAGGCAGTTGCTTTTATCCGGATGATGATGATTATGCGGTGGGTAATGCTTATCAGGCATTATTGGCAAAAGGGGATGCTGATGAACAACCGGATATTAAATTTTTAACCGGTGACCAGGTGTATCTGGATATCGGCTTGGATTCATTATCACCTGTTTATCAAGAAGTTCAGGAGCGTATTGCGGAAGATTATGCGCTGGCCTGGCAGCGTCTTCGAAAAGTATTGCGCCATGGCGGAACCTGGATGCTGGCAGATGATCATGAATACTGGAATAACTACCCACATATCTCAGGTTGGAACCCTTATTTATGGATGATTCATGCCAGCGATACAATCCGTGAAGTGTGGAGAAATACAGCTAAAGACGGTGCAACCCATGTTCAGCGTATTATACCGGTTCGCCAGTTTAACATAGCGAATCAAATTTCCTTTATGATTGTGGATGTGCGTAGTCACCGAGCAAACTTGTCCGGCAGCCCAAATCATTGTGATGGTTTTTTGCCGGAAGCTGATTTTGACAAATTAATTAACTGGATAGGCTCGTTAAACTGTCCGGGGGTATTAGTGATGAGCCAACCCCTTATTTGTAGGCCCGGCGGTGAAAAAGACAGAAATTTGTCTGATTATAAAACTCAGTACAGCCTTTTGGTAAAAGCGATAAACAGCAGCCGGCACGATATTTTATTGTTATGCGGGGATGTGCATTATGGGCGTATTTCCAATATTAGATTAAGCGCACATGGTAAAAAATTGCACGAGATTATTGCGTCGCCGATGTCGAGTTTAACCGGGATTGATGGTCGTTTTGCAGCAAGCCGATCACGCAAAATTAATTCATTTCCGCCTTATAACATAGCGGGAATTAAGCCCCAAACCGTTGATTATCCTGATAGCTTTTGGCGGGTTTCATCCGAGCGTGTCGGTGGATTGTTTGGCATTGCTGACTATCAAAAAACTCAGGACCATTTTTCAACACTGGCGTTTTCGCTCCATTCGACCGGGCAGATTCAGGTTGACGTTAAAACCTGGCTCGTCCAGGCCAAAAGCCGCTCAGGTAAACCTAAAAGTCAGTTTAAAAAACCGAATCAGACTTACCGTATTATCATGAGTTAATGTGACTCGGATAAAATAGCTGCTGCGCCAAACCCAATTGCGTACCAAAAAGCAGAAACAACTAACATCGCCAGATAAATAAATCCAAAAGACTTTAGCAGCGTGCGAGTATGCAGCACTTTTGCTTTGTATTGAGGTTTCGGGTTGAGCCTATCAAGCCAAATACGTTTTATCAGCCGAAAGCAGGTTTGAGCGGCGCTGCCAATTAACAGGCTTAACCAGAACGAATACGCCTGATATCCAGCGTGGATGATGGCCGCTATGATCATAAAACCGAGCGAAAAAGCATAAATTAAGTAGGGGAAACTCATATTAGATTGCCCGGAAGGGCGGTGATTTATTTGCTCCAATTCCATGGTGCTTAATATCCTATTGTTGTGATTATTTTTTGTTTTACTGAATTAACCCGAATTTGGGATAACAAATCCCTTTTTAGAGGTTGAATGTCATCAATATCAATTTCTTCAAGATTATGGCTTATCCGGAGTGAATGATATGTCTAACTATTTATTCGTATACTACAAAAAGATGAGCTGAATGCCAAATATTATCTTTTGGTAATATTATCTTTTTTTAATGTAAAGTCAGGCTATGTATAGGACATACCCTAATTAACCTCAGTTGAGCTTAATTATTTGAATGGATACCACACTGAAGCGCGCTTCGGTATGCTTCAATGGCCGGTAGCAAAGCCGTTAAAATGGTTGCAATAACTGTTAGCCCCAATGCTTTAATTGTGGTGACTGTAAATAAATTTGCGGATATAAATAATCCAAATTCAGTAGAAAGCCAGCCACTTAATACAATTAGATTCAGGCTAATAAACCCAATGGCAGCCAAAGCTGAACCTAACATAAGTAAAATTGCTTCTGCTAAAATCAGTGAAAAGATCACACCCGGGCCAGCGCCCAGTATTCTCAGTACATTAATTTCGTGTTTTCTTTGCTGCATACTGGCAAGCAGCATTGTGCTTAATCCGATAAGAGAAGCAATCAATACCAGCAAACTAATCAGTCTGAGCAGGTTTTCCAGCGTACCGGTTAATTGCCACAGCTGGGTCATTGCAACTCCGGGCAAAATCGCCATTAGCCTGTCATCTGGGTATTGATTGAGTTGACGCTGTACAGTAAAGGTTGAAAATTTAGATTTTAAGCCAAGCATAATAGCCGTGATCGAATCCGGGTGAATCCGGTCTGGATTAATTTTGGACTCATTTGCTAGAAGCTTTTTTAAATGAGGCTGTGGTAAATGTGCGGCTTCTATCCCGGCAAGGGTTACGTGAAGTGTTTTGTCGACCGGTGTGCCTGTTGGTGCCAGAATACCAGTGACAACAAAAGGTGACAGCGCGTGCTGGTTAAAACCTGTAGCTGCCACACCATGTGCAATGATGATTTTGTCACCAATTTGATAGTTTAATTTTTTGGCAACTTCATAACCGAGTACTGTCTCAAATATACCATTAAATTTTTGGCCTGTTAAAAACGCTAGGTTTTGTTGATCGCCGTATTTATAATACTCAAAATAATCTTGGTTGGTTCCTAATACTCGGTAGCCTTTATGTGAATCACCCAGTGCAATTGGGATGGCCCAGCTTACTTGGGGATCTTGTTTGAGTTGAATGAAGCTTTGGTATTTGATTTCGTTCACCGGAGAGCCCATTCTGAAAACCGAATATAATAAAAGATTGAGTTGTCCGCTAGGGGCACCCACGATCAAATCAACCCCGTTTATGGTTCGGGCAAAGCTGTCTTTCGCTTGTACGCGAATATGTTCTACGGTCAGCAAAACAGATAAACTGATAAATAAAGCGAAAAAAGTCAATATGACAGACTGTTTTCTGGATTTAAGGCTATGCCAGGCTAAAGAAGTAAGCATATAACATTCACTAGTGAGTATTTAATTGATTCAGGTCCTGCATATTCAGGCAGGATTTAAAATAAGATTTAAGACTTAAATCATGGCTGACAAAAATCAGCGTTGAGCCGGATTGTTCTGACAATGCCAGCAACAACTTTATGAAGGCATTGCGGGCAGTATAGTCAAGTGCTGAGGTCGGCTCATCGACCAGCAAAATTTCGGGTTGGTTAATCAATGCTCGGGCAATCGCGACTCTCTGTTGCTGTCCGACACTTAATTCGTTTGCTCGTTGATTTTCTGATCTTTCAGGTAAATTAAGGTCTGCCAATAATTGTTTCATTTTGAGCGCCACTTTAGCGGGTGAGGTTTGACCAAAATAAGCTGCCAGTTCAATATTTTTTTGCACCGTCAGGTAAGGGATTAAATTAAACTGTTGAAAAACAACCCCAATATGTTTTGCCCTGAACTGATCCCGTTTGCGCCCGGATAAATTAGAAAAAGTTTGATCCAAAAGTTTGATCTTGCCTTGTTCGGGTTGTAATACACCACATAATAAATTTAATAATGTTGTTTTGCCGGAGCCAGAATCACCATACAAAAATATATTGTCTCCGGACTCGACTTGCCAGTGATTCAGGCAGAGTTGAGGATTGGCGCTACCCGGATAACTAAATTTAAGGTTTGTTATGTCTATCGCGGTTTGGGGGCTGCTGCGTTTTTCTTCAAATTGTGCGGACATCGAATTATGTCGTCCTGTCTATTTTGGGTTGAAATACTTTTATGTTACGTTATAACATGTATTTAAGTTGAACATCAAACAAAAGCGTATTACTCAAATGCGAGCATTAGAATTCAAAACAACAGCGTCAATGATTAGTGTTATCTGGCTGGTTATGATGACAGGGCCTGTCTTGGCAGAAACTCAATTTAACCCGGAATATCAGGCAGTGGAATGGCCACAATTAATGCCTGAAGATGATTTAAATGCGTTGATGGATCCACCGGATTATTTATCTGAAATTACAGATGGCAGTGAGGCCGACTCTGTTGAAGCGCTGGCTAATAATAAGAATGCAGATGCCAAAACCAAGCGTTATCAGCAAGCTCTGAATTCAACCCGTGTTATGCCCGAGTATAATCATAAAAAAATTCGCATTCCCGGCTTTGTCGTACCGGTTTTTGTCGATCAGGCACAAAAAACAATGCACTTTTTTGTGGTACCTTATTTTGGTGCTTGTTTGCATTTGCCACCGCCGCCACCTAATCAAATTATTTATGTTGAATATGAAAAAGGGCTGAAAGTAGATAATCTATATGAGCCTTTTTGGTTCGAAGGGACTTTAACAATCGAACACAAGCAAACCGATATTGCAGCCGCTTCATACCAGATGAAAGTGACGCGAATTTTGCCTTATACCGAAGAATAAACTGAGTTATTCTTCGGCTTGTTTGCATTTTTCACAAATGCAGCTCAATTCAAGCTGTGGGTCTTTTAAATTCAAGCCCGCATGGCTCAATTGTATTTTCAGTTGCTCAATTAAAGTTGGGTCTATTCTAATATTTTTCACCTGTTTACATTTAATGCAATACTGATACTGGTGGGTAACACTGTCTTCGGACAATTGATTTTGCTCACAAGCAATAAAACGGTTTGCGATTTCCAGTTTGTGCACCAAACCTTGTTCAACCAGAAACTCTAGAATACGGTAAACCGACATTGCGGGCAGCTTCACTGAGAATGTTTGTTTGCAATAATCAATGATCTCATAAGCGGAGAGGGCTTTTTCTGAGATGAGTAGAGCCGATAAAATGAGCTTTCGTTTTTGGGTTAAACGCTGCTCATTTTCCTGACAATTTTGCTCTGCATTGAGCAAAAAAGATTCTAAACTTTCCATATTTTATTCGTCCAGTTTTAAATAATTTGCTCCGCGTTCAAGTTCACTAAGCCCTTGTTTTTGATGGGTGATCCACAGAGCCTGAATATAATTCAGATGTTCAAACTGATTGAAAAAATTTACCTCTATTACTGTGAGTTTTGTAGCTTCAGTACAATTGAATTGGTAACGGGCTTTTATTTCGCTATGTTGAGCTTGCGCTTCATCTTTGTGGTAATGATCATGGTGCTCTGTTTGTGAATCTTGATCAGACGGCTTGGTATGTCGTATAGGTTGCTCAGGCAGGATTTGGTTTAGATCGATTTTAGCGGTTTTTAGCTGACATTCAGAGCCGCTAAAGCGATATAGCTCAGATACATTGGTAAGCTGCTGCCTGAGTTTTTCAACTCGCGCCATCTCATCCGCTGTACTTGCCTGATACTCAAACCCAACCAGGTTGACCGCTGGTGAATTAAACTGAATTTCTAGCTGGTTGTGCTCAATGACCAGATTAAGTTGAGCATGGCCATGAAGGTGAGCAGGGTTTTCATCAAAACCAGCAGCGACTGCACTTTGCGCATATTGCAAACTGGTTGTAAGAACGAGCGCTTGAAATATTGAGGTGGTATATCGATTTTTCATCATGATCTCCGTCATTAATGCATTAAATCCAAGGTTAACATTAACCGCTTTTCGCCAGACTTGAGTGCCGGTGACCTATGGATTAAACCGGCATTTTCATTGTTCGGCCAGGTTTCGCCTTTGAGCAGTGCAACTTCTCCGGGTTTTAGCTCACAGACATGCTCTGGATTATAGAAACGGGCTGTTTCTGAATTTAAAATTTCGGCTGGTCGTGCAAGATGCTGTCGATCAATACTATGATTAGCCAACCACTGGGTTGCGCAGCCTGAGTATGTTGTGATTAAGCGACAGGGCACTTTATCAACATGAAACTTTGGACACATGGCTTTGTTTAAAATAGACAGTCTTAACCCGGCTTGCTGTAAATCAAACAAACAGCAAAACATATCTACTAACTGGCTGATATCTTCGCAGAGTTCAAAAGCACAATTTAGTTCATCTAAATAAGGTAAAAGCGTCTGTGTGACGCTATTAGGTGATACCTGACGTACCAGATTTAATTTTGCACCCGACTTTATAAAATTAGCTATATCAAGCTGCATTGCACTAGTTATTGAGCGCCGCCATACGGATAAGTTGCAATCCTCGCGGTAAATATCAGCCAGAATTTCAGGGTTATCAGACTGACAGTCAATCCGATAGTTATCAATAAGTGATGCTTCATAAAGGGTATTAGGCTTGTTCATTTTAGTCTTTGTCGTTGTTTAACAGAGCACAATGGTGCGCGTTTCTGAGTTTAAAGTTTTTGTAGTGTGCCAATGCGATCATGCAACTGGCTAACGTTGTCAGGGTTAATTCCGCCGATTCGCTTAATCTCTCATGTCCAAGCATGACTGTCAGTGCAAGTAAGCCCAAACCTATAAGTCCGATTGCCAGTACACTTGTATTTTTATGGTGGGTAAAACCAAGAGTTAAGGCGAATACACCCAGAGGCACCACCAAATAAAGCAGCACCTCATGTAAGGTGTCATGCTCCATTTCTAAAAATACACCTGCAGTTGGAATTAGAACTAAAACCATAGGAATGAGCAGGCAATGAATTAAGCAGATGGATGACAGACAAATGGCTAGTTTGTCGCTGAACATCTGAATTTTAACCATTTTTAAATCTCCACTTATGACTAATAAAGCAGACCAAGATAGCTTGCTTTAATTATTGTTACAATATAACATAACACAAAATGTGTTATAATATAACAATTATTTGGAGTGTTAAATGTATTATAAAAAACAACTGGCGGTTGCAATTGCTGCACTTTTTCCGCTTGTTTCAGCCGCCAGTGAAATTGACGGTACTGTATTGAATGTTCAGGGTAAGCCTGTAGCCGGTGCATTTGTTGAAGTAGAGGGTAAAAGTCAATCTGTTAAAACCGATAAAAATGGTCAGTTTACGTTAAGTGAACTTGAGCCTGGTATGACCAAGTTACATATTTTCGCCGACGGTTTTGCGCATTTACACCAGCAATTGCAACTGCCTGAATCAGGTTTAGATAATTATCTTGTTAGATTAAATCGATCAGCGATTGAAGTGATTGATGTGGTGTCAGCGCCTGTGCATATGTCGGTTATGGAATCTGCCATACCGGTTAATGTGATTAGTGGGGAATCATTAAGAAGACGGCAAGCATCGACTTTAGGTGATAGCTTAGAAAAATTAGCTGGTGTGAATACGAATTATCATGGCGGCGTTGCCAGTACGCCTATTATTCGTGGATTGAGCGGCCCGAGAGTTCTGATTACTCAAAATGGTTTAGATGTAGGGGATGTTTCACGCGTTGGTCCGGATCATTCAGTGGCTGCTGAGGCGTCAACTGCAACTCAAATAGAAGTGTTGCGTGGCCCGGCGACTCTATTTTATGGCAGTGGTGCAATTGGTGGTGTGGTTAATGTAATTGACGGTCGTGTGCCGGTAGATAATGCAACCCGGGGTGAGTGGAACCTGGAAACCAGCTCAGTCAATGACAAGAAGCAGGCTTCATTTAATCTGACCAGCGGCAGGGATTCAGTTGCAGTTTATCTGGATGGTTACTGGCGAGAATCAGACGATTATCAAGTTCCGGTTGCACCGGATGCTGATTCAAATGCACAGGGCGATGATTTTACCGTTGAAAATAGTGCGGAAAAATCGAATGGCCTGACGTTAGGTGCAAGTTATTTGTTAGATCAGGGTTATTTGGGTTTTTCAGTAGAGCAATTTAACCGAGAGTACGGGGTGCCGGGACATAGTCATGGTGGCGAAAATGAAGAGCATGAGCATGAAGAACATGATGAAGATAATCATGCTGAAGAGTCAGTTTTAGCAGATTTAGAACAAACCCGTATTCAGGTTATGGGTGAGTTGGCATTAGATTATCAATGGTTTAATAAATTAACTATTCGGGCTGCAATGACAGACTATGAGCACGCTGAAATAGAAGGCGGATCGGTCGGCACTGTATTTGAAAATTCAACCGAAGAATTACGCGCAGACCTTCACCATAATGAATTTGCCGGCTGGCAAGGGGGGATTAGTCTTCACTATAAAAATACGGAAATATCAGCCACAGGCAGCGAAGCGTTCACACCGCCAACACAAGCTCAAACACTGGCGATGGCACTTATGGAAGAAAAACATATTGACGATGTTCTGTTTTCTTTCGGGGTACGCGCGGAGCAAGTTAAACTCAGTGCTGATCGTGTATTTTTACCTCACTTAGGTCTTCATCAGCACCATGAGCAAGCTACTGATGAGCACGAGCACCATGCGCATACGGACGCCGAGCATACTCAAGTGTTAGACTTTACGCAGGTATACGATGTTGAACACACATTTACACCTGTCAGTTTATCTGCTGGTTTGGTATGGGATTTTGTTGAACATTATAATTTGGGTATATCCGTTTCACGCTCGCAACGGGCACCTTCGGCTTCAGAGCTATTATCTTTTGGCCCACATATAGGTACGCGCTCATATGAAGTTGGCGCCCTGTTTACCCTGCATCAGCACGAAGACGAAAGCCATTTTGAATTAAATCAAGCAGCCATAGCGTTAGAAACTTCAAATAATATCGATTTGACACTTCGTAAAACACAAGGCGATCTGGGCTTTGTATTCAATGTTTTTTATAACCGGGTCGATAATTTTTATTATCAAGCTGCAACCGGTTTATTTGCCGAAGTAAGTCATCAACATGGGGAATCTGGGCATGCGCATGAAGAGGAACACGCTCACGATGAGCATGCGTCAGAATTACCGGTTTATTTATTTCAATCAGACGATGTCATTTTAACCGGTTTTGAAGCTCAGGTTGCGTGGCAGATTAACGATGAGTTTAAAGCCAGTGCCTTCTCGGATTATGTGCGTGCTAAGTTACAGGATGGAGGAGATTTGCCCCGCACGCCACCATTAAGACTAGGTACACAATTTAGTTATCAGAATGAACAACTGAGTGCACATCTGGATATTACAAGATATCAGGAGCAAGACAAGGTATCCGGTTTTGAGACGACAACAGCCGGATACACCCTGGTCGATGTTCAGGTCGCTTATGACTTGTCATTGCTTAATCAGGATACTGCCTTGTATTTGAAGATTAACAACCTGACAGATGAAGCTGCGCGTGTTCATACGTCATTCTTAAAAGATTTAACCCCTCGTCCGGGCAGAAATATAACCGCAGGCATTCGTGGGTATTTCTAAGCCATTTAAAAACTAATTCAATTATATAAAACTTAAATTAAGGATCAGAATAATGAAAACTTTCCATTTAAATATACTGGCTGCTGCAGTGAGTGCTTTGCTTTTATCTGCTTGTGGTGATGCAGAAACGACGATTGTTGAACGCGCGCCTGTTGAAAACGAAGCGGATTATAATCATGGTGATGATCACCAGCATGATGATAGCTACGAGATTAAAAGCGCAGGGCGTCTGGCGGTTTTAACGGCAGGTGGTGATGAAGCGTTAATTTATGACTTGGATGATGCCAGTTTGCTTGACAGTTTTACACTGAGTAATGCATCCAGTACTTTATCATCTTCAGCTGGTTTTCGTTATGCGGTTATCAATAACCGGGCAGCAGATCAGGTAGAATTTATTGATTCAGGTCTTTGGCGAGAAGACCATGGTGAACACTTGCACGATTATAAACAAGCCCCTGATTTATCAGGTTATAAAGTGAGTGGCAGCCGACCGACTCATTTGGTTAAACATGATGAACAATTGGCTATTTTTTATGATGGTAATTCAGATACGGGCGAAGCTGCTTCAGTACAGGTTTTAACAGATGCAGATATTGCTAATCAAACAGAAAACCTGCCGGCGCTCAATTATTCAGTCAATATGCATGGCGTTGCCGAACCGCATGCTGATCATCTATTTGCTTCAGTTCGCCGAGATGATTCACTCAGTACGTCGGCTAATAAAGTATTACCGGATCAGGTAGCCGTCTATCATTTACATGATGATGAATACGAGCAAGAGCATATATTTTTACAAACTTGCCCGGATTTGCATGGGGCTGCTCAAAATGAAGCCTATCAGGTGTATGGTTGCAGTGATGGTGTATTGGTGACTTATCAGGCTGATGGCGCATATGCATCTGCAAAAATTGACAATATTGATGCGCTGGATGGGTTAAGAGTGGGTTCTATTTATGGTCACCATGAACAGGGGAGCTTTATCGGTGTTGCATCGCAACATGGTGGTGGCAGTGCTGTGTTGGTTCAGATAGAAGCGGGCGAACAAGAAATGCAGGCCATTGACTGGCAGCCACAGGTTGATGCCCATCCAGTGGCCTATTCATTTTCAGCGGGTGGTGAACACTTTTTGATTTTGGATAATTTGGGTTATTTAACCTTGTTAAGCGCCCATCAGCATGACGATCATAGTCACTGGCAATTTGAAACCAGAATTGATATCTCTGAGCAAGACATCGCGGATATGCCTGAGGGCTTGTCTTTTGAAATGACCGTCTCGCAAAATGATGATTTAGTGTTCATTGCGGATCCTATTGCTCAACACATATTACAAATTGATTTAGAAACAGCCGAAGTAGTCAGGGACATTGAACTTAATTTTGCACCCGCGGCGCTAACCTGGCTGGGCATAGTTGATGACTAAGATGAGCACAATCATTAATTTTGCAGTCGTTTTTATCTCAGCTAAAGCGTAATTTATCTGCTGAGTAAATCCACAAAGGGAAGTCGAATCCAGATTTCCCTTTTTATAAGCCCAGATCTAACACCCTAAAGCTTTTCACTCGTAAAATCAGCGCTTTCTATCCGGGCTCTGCCATTGCCTTTAGCGTAATATAAATGCTCATCCGCTCTTTGGATTAAAGTTTCAAAAGTATCATTTTGATGTTGCAATGCAAGGCCAATACTCAGAGTTACCGCTTTATTATCGGGTTTAAAGATGTTTTGAACACTTTGTTGAATACGCTGGCAAATTTTCAGCGCGTTTTCACAGGATGCTTGATTAAAGACGATTAGAAATTCTTCACCGCCCCAACGGTATACATTATCTTCCGGGCGAATCGAATTTTGTAGGCAGTTGGCAACCTGAATCAGAATATTATCGCCAACGGAATGGCCAAATTGGTCATTGATTTGCTTAAAATAATCTAAATCAACCATGGCAATGCAAACACCGGGTGGATTGCGCTTGCAGCGTCTCATTATTCTTGTTAAATAAAGCATGCCGGCACGCCGGTTAGACAGCTTTGTGAGCTCATCTGTATTGGCCAATTTTTTAAGTTCTCGCATCATGCTTTTGAGTTCATTATTGCTATGACGAAGCGCTTCTGTTCTTTGTTCTACTTGTTTTTCAAGTGATTGATTGAGTGTCTGTAAACTGAGTTCTGCTTTGATTCTGCGGCGGATATTTATACTCAGGGTAAGGATTACAGCGACTAAAAAAACAATAAACCCTATACCTGACAGGAGCCACTTTTTGTGTAAATGATAAAATGATTTTGGCTCATTAAGGATTCTGCTGTTTTCAGGTAATTTAGACAGCGGAATTTGAAAATGTTTTAACTGATTATAATCAAACGCAGGTAAATACTCTGCTTTTGTCTGAATGGGAATTTGGCTGGCGGGCGTTCCATTTAAAACTTTAATTGCAATTTTTCCGAGTGATTCACCATGTCGAACTGGATCGTTAATTAAACCACCGATAATGCCATTACCCAGCATGATGCCGCCCCACATACCATAAATAGGCACCTTACTGGCTTTGGTTAAAGGCTCTAAATCTTCAGCAAACGAAAAGTATCGACCATTTTTATCTTTATGGATGGCCAATATTAAATAGGCCTGATCAGCTTGTGCCTGACTGACCTTTTTTAATAGCGCTTCATACGAAAAATCATCCCAAATCTTAATTTGAAGGTTGTCAATTGGAGAACCTATTTCAGACTGAGCTTGAAGGGCCATACGTTCACCTAACTCAGTTTTATCTGCCAATAAAGTGATCTGTTTTATATCAGGTTGCAAGCGATGGATAAGTTCTATATTTTTACGAATCTCCATGCCTTCTAAAATGCCGGTGAAGTTAGGTTTGTTATCTAGCACCTTAGGATCAAATACATTCACGCCACCAAAAACAACTTGTGCATTTTTAAACAAACGATCCCTATGTTCTAGCAAAAAATAAAAGGCCGGGTCATCGGTAGTGACAACTAAATCAGGATTAAAATCTGCGTATTTGTACTGATACAGGTCAGTTAATTTCTGATGGTATTTTGAGTCGGATACAAATCGCCTTTCGTCCATAAATTCAATATGAATATTTTCATCCGGGATTTGGTTTTTAAGCTCATTTTTGATCCCTGAAATCAAAGACTCAGTCCAGCTATATTGTGGATGGTATGAGTTTAAAATTAAAACGCGGGCGCCCGTATTTGCGTGCCCAACAGAGCTGGTATGAATCAACAGCAGTGAAATGATAAATACAAATAAAGGATTTTTCATAAAATTGAACGGCTGGTGGTCCCTAAATGAGATGCATTATTTGCAATGTTATATCAGCAATATTAGAGCCAATTTGCAGTGGCCGCCAACTTTACGCTAAAACCTATCAAATTTTAAGCCAATCAGCACTATCTGAATACCCATAAATAATGTGCTTATTCGTCGATTATATTTTTTAACTTTTTGCCGTTTAACCCCATTTGGTATAGGTATAATTGCAAGCGATAAGAATCGTTATATTATCATTTGGTACAGCTTGAAACCTTTAAGATTGTTAATTGGGTAACTTATTAAAAAATGGTACAAGCGAATTTGAAAAATTACGAGAAAAAGTCCTGCCAACAAAGCGGCTAACAGCGAACTAATAAGCTGGTTCAGCCCGCGTAGTTACAGCCTCTTACAATTAGCTTTAAGTAACAATTTAGGTTATTTGAGGTTGATATTTGGCTTGATTTTTTACAACACCAAAACAAATCTGTATCAGCTTTAGCATATTTTCACCCATAGCTTGTATTTGAGTCTCGCTTCGCTTTAACAGCCTTTTTGTTTACTTGACACTCGAGTCGTGTCGTTCTGTTACGACGGCTGCTATTTACAATTTTATTCGTAATCGGGCAGCCCACGTAGGCTGAGACGAACGGAGTGACTCCCGACATTTGCATTAAATATGCGCAGAATGTCTTCCGAGCAGTCCAAAGGAAAAGTGTTAGGTACGCCTCTGGCTAACCATAACCTACATTGTATTTTCGCGGTTGATAACCTACCGCATTTTAAAATGCGGTAGGTAAACTTAACGAGATGAAATGCCTCATCTCACATAATAATCCCGGTTAGCGCCGTCAAAAGTGACCTGATTTAAGGCAACATTTTTTAAAGCGTTTACCGGAGCCGCACGGGCAGGGATCGTTTCTGCCGAGCTTTTCGATTAACTCTTTGTTGCCATGTACCAATCGATCACCTTTTTTCACCTGTGTTTCAGACGGATAACCTTTTCTGCGTTTACTGGTGACCTCAAAAGCAAAAGCTTTGCTTTGGCTCGTATGCTTGTGTGCACTTGGTTTTTTTAGTTGAAGTATTCATCGTTTTTCTCCTTTTTTGTTTAATCACTGCTGTTTTTAAGCGGATAAAACTCAGCAGTGCTAACGGTTAATCCAGATTAATCAGCAGGCTGAAATTTTTCACCCTTAAAGACACGGCAGGCGTTTCCACGCACCAGAGCCCAATGTTGCTGCCAACGCTGTTTTTCCTGTTCAGTCATTTGAGTTTGTTTTAAATCAGCCAGCTTTTGATAGATTAAAGCGGTCGCCAATTTTTTATTGGCGTGCTGACTGCGTTCAGATTCAACGCGGACACTGACGCCACTGGCGATGTGTGTTGCGCGCACGGCCGAATCTGTGGTATTGACATGCTGGCCGCCAGCGCCCGATGCGCGGCAGGTTTGAAACTGAATTTCACCGCTAAGTGCCTGTTCGTCAAACTGATAGATTTGGCCGCTGAAAAACCAGTTTTTGCGTTTATGTTTTGGCCTGAACGGACTCTGACAAACCCATTGCATAGAACCCTGCCAGTTGCTGACGAAACCATGCAATTTGGCGTCGTCATTTATCTGCTCGAACTGGATTAAAGCTGATTTAAAGCAGCCGATTGTCGATGAGTTTTGCATATCGATAATTGAATATTTAAGCCCTAAATTTTGGCTTTGTTTTTCAATTAGTTTTAACGCTAAACCGACTGCTTTACAGCATTCAAGTGGTCCTTGTCCGGCGGAAAGTTGCAGTAAAATCATGAGTTGCAACTCCCGTTGGTTTTAAAGGTTAATACGGGTTTGAGTCTGGCAATGACTTGAATCAAACCGGCATCGACTAAATCATTGATTATACTGTCAGCTTTTTTGTAGGCCTGCGGCGCTTCATCATACAGTAACGCTTTATTGCCACATATCACCCGGCTGCCTAAATCCGTTTTTAATAAATCTTCACGTTTATATTTATGGCTAAGCCTTGCCTGACAATCACCGCGTTTCCATTTTCTGCCTGCGCCGTGGGCAAGTGAATATAAACACGCCATAGCAAGCTCGACGTTGTCTGGTTTATCGGTTAAAACCGGTTTTACCAGATAGCTATAATCGCCGCGCGAACCCGGGATAATAACCACACCCTGATCGGCCGGTGTTGCGCCTTTACGATGCAGCCAACCGTTTATGCCATTGATTTGTTTTTGACTGACCAGATTATGGTTAACATCTAAAATGCAGTTACCTTGCGTTTTTGCCGCTTGTAAAAAGCGTTTGGCAATCAGATCGCGGTTTAATTCAGCCCATCTAACAGCCTGATTATGCTCTGCCAGATAGGCCGAAAACTCAGGCTGATTAACCGCTAAACCCTGATGGTTAAAGGCTTCAATATGTTTTGCCAATACAGACTGACCTAATCCGCGTGAGCCCGAATGGACCAGCAGTTGCAACTGTCTTTTGTTAAGCGAGCGTGCTTGCATTGACGCTTGATCGTAAATTTTGTCAAATGCCTGAAATTCGGCAAAATGGTTACCACCACCGATTGTACCGAGCGAATTATCATAGTTTGTTGGTGTGATATTTTTAGCGCGCTGGCGCTGTTCAATTTCAGTTTGCCAGCTCTCATCGAGTGGCATTTCAATGTCTTCAAGCCGTTTGACGATTTTATCCAGATTCACTTTGTTTAGGGTTAAATCGGTTTGCCAAAGCGCCATACCACAGCCTATTTCATTGCCGATTAATGCCGGATAAATATGGTCTTTTGTAAAAAATGCAGCGCCTATCGGATAGCCGCGTCCAGGGTGTAAATCGGGCATACCTGCTGCGTATTTGACCGCTGAAAGATTGGCGGTTGTTTTTAATTGTTCGATGGCCAACCCTTCAATCCAGCTTGTTTTGGATGCAATCAGGGTGACGTTATCAGTTAATTTTTGGACGGATTTGCCCATAATACCAATACCTTAAATTTGGAATTTAAACGAAATAGGAATTGGCAGGTCTTTTTATACTTAGAGTGACCGGGCGTTACGAGATTAAACTAAATAAACTTAAGAAAGTTGTGCGTAACTTAAAGGACAAGACCTGCAAAGAAATTAGTTTGTACAATCATAATGTTTCTCCTTTGCAGTGGTTGATTAAGATAAGTGAGCAATAATTGCTCATGTGGCGCGTATACTAGGGTCTGTTGACGTTTGATGTACAAATTTTGTTCTAACTAAATGCTTTTCAATCGAGGCGCAGCGTTGAAGGCCTAATGGATTAAGTCAAAATGCTGCAACAAAGAGTAAAAAGCATTTAGAACGAACCTAAAAGGCAGCGTTTGTTTGGCATTTCTTCTGCGTTATAGCTCATTTATGTAGCGCACTACACGGCAATCGCTATGCCTAGTATAAATACCAAAAAAACTGCTGCAAAATTGCACTCAAAAGATCAACAGACCCTAGTTAATCAAATATCAATAATCAAGCATATTTATTCGTTATGCCTTGATTGATAAGCTTATTTCGCTGATTTACTGCTTACCTGACCTTGAATAAGGTACTTGCTGGCCCCAAATAAGGCTAAATATATAGCCAGAATTAAACATTGCTAAACCCCGCCTTGATGTACAGGAGATAAAAATGAACCCAATTATTCAAACTTTAAAAGACTTAAATATTTCTGACGAAAAAATTGCAGAGTTATTCACCACTATTACGGAAAATCCGACTTTAGCAATGAGCACTATCCAGTCATTGGGTTTACCACCTGAAAAATTGCAAGGATTAATGATGTTAGTGATGAGCAATCCGGCATTAATCAAAGAAGCTGTAGATGAATTAGGACTGGATTTTTCTAAAGTAGAAGCCGCAAAAGCAAAACTGGACGAAGAAGCTTAATTTATTGACTTTACGGGTCTCTTGCTTAAATATTTAAACAGAGCAGCAGGTGACTCAATTTATACCTTGTTGATAATGCTAAAAAACTAAGCGGAGATACGTATTGAGTTTATTGATGGATATCAAGCCGGGTTCACCAATGAGTGTGAGCTATTTGGATGTTAGTCACAGAATCCAGTCTGTTAAACTTATTTATGTTGGTTTAGTTGAAGATGAATACCTTATTTTAAGGTTTCCCAATCAAAAAACACTGGTTAACAGTACAACTGGTCTGACGCCGGGTGCACATCTGACATTTCGCACTATGTTAGCAAAAGAAAGACTGCACATGCTGGACTTTAAAGCTTCATCTCTCGGTATATCTAAGCTGCGTGAGCCAGTGCTTCTGGTTCAGTATCCACAAAAGGTCAATCATAAACAACTTAGAGCACAACCTCGATTATCGGTTGAAGCCATGGCAAACCTGAAATTAACCGATAAAAACATTGAATTTCTGGCGTTAGTGTCAGATTTTTCGTTAACGGGCCTGAAATGTGAGTTTTATTTAACTGACGAGCAAGAGAACCTGTATAACAAGGAACAAATTGAGGGATTTGTTGAGCAGAAAGTATTAATTGATTTTGGTGTAAACGATGATTTTGAATCTGACTTTCAGATTACTGGTGTCATTAAAAATGCTCGTTTACAGGATAAAATAATGTTTGGAATTCAATTTAATGAAGAGGAAGCGGACATGGTAAAAACCGTATTCGCTATTTTGTTAATGCGATTGCACGGACTATAAATACAGGCTACTGCTGTAGTTTACAGAATTGATTGGCTAAATAAATAATACGGGGCAAACGCCCCGTATTGTCTTTATCTTAAAGGCTTAGTTAATTTGCTCACTGGTTGGTAAAGCAATAAAAGAACCCACCTGAGTCACTGTATAAGCACCGCACTTGGCTGAAAAATTAACCGCTTGAATGACATTTTCAAATTCTGAAAGCCATTGGCTTAAGTCTCGGGTTGTTTTATTTTTAGCGGTTGCGTAATACAAAAAACCACCGATGAACGAATCACCTGCCGCGGTTGTATCAACCGGTTTTACTTTTGGTGTAGGGTAAGTGCCTTTAAATTCAGGTGAGATAAATTCAATCGGCTGGCTGCCGTCTGTCAATAATACTAAAGCGCCGTTTTCAACCCAGTTTTGAATGGTGCTTTCAACATTCGATTCACCGTATAAAACTTCAATTTCTTCACGGCTGGCCTTAATGATATCAGCTTGTCTGGCCATTAAATCAATTTTGGGGGCTGCACTATTGGGTTGCTGCCAGAATGCATGTCGGTAATTTATGTCCAGACTGATTAATCCCTGAGTGGTTTTAATTTTATCAATCACGGCATTGGTAATGGCTTCTAATTCAGGACTGGCTACTGAGCCTGAACAGAAATGAAAAATACTTTGTTCACCATATAAATCAGCATCAAAATCAGCCAACTCAATATAGGTATGGGCCGCATTTTCTAAATAAAAATCAAAACTGCGTTCTTTATCTTCATCAAACGAGACTAACGCCATGGCCGTTTTTTTACCTGCAGCGGTATTTAAGCAATCAATATTGACGTTAAACCGGTTTAACTCACTGCGTAAAAAGCGGGCGAACTGGTCTTCACCGACTTTGCCCACTAAACGACTATCGCCGCCTAGTTTAGCTACAGCCACTGCAACATTGGCAGGTGCACCGCCAGCACAGGCTTTGTATAAATTGTCTGTATTATTATCAGCCGAAACTGACATCATATCGATTATGGCTTCACCGACAGAGATAACTTTCATATAAATACCCTAAAATTTGAACGGTTAATAAACAGGTTTTGCATTTTTAGTTTGTGTTTTTAAATCGAACAGTCCGTAAGCTGCAACAATGACAAAACAAATTGCAGGCACGATAAAAGACACTCGAATGCCAAAATGATCAATAGCCCAGGCTTGCGCCATTGACATCACAGCACCGCCGACTATCGCCATGACTAAACCGGCAGCACCAAATTTTGTATCTGGCCCTAAATCTTTAAGTGCCAGCGCGTATATGGTTGGAAAAACTAAAGATAAGCAGGCCGAAATTAAGATAAGCGCAATCACGCCAGCCAAGTTGCTCGTCAAAAGCATAACTATGCACAACAGGGCCGCGCTGATTGTCATAATAAATAAGAGTTTGGCCGGGCGAATAAAACCCATCAACCAAGTCATGATAAAACGGGATACCAGAAACAAGAGCATGCTGTATTGTAAAACCTGACCACCGGTTATTTCGTCAGTGCCAAGGGCGTGCATTGTATATTGAATGGTAAATGTCCAAACACAGGTTTGAGCGCCTACATTAAAAAACTGAGCGATAACCCCGTACTTGTAGTGAGTGTTGTTTAACAGGCGTTTGAGTACCTGGGTGAAAACAAAATGATGCTCAGATTCAGTTACTTGAGTATCAAATTTTGGCGCTCTGCTCATTGCAATTGCGAACCAGATGAGCACCAGTACGCAGGCCATACCCACATAGGGTGTCATAACGGCACTGAGCTCATTGCTAATAATGTGTTTTAATTCAGATTCTGACATTAAGCTTCGCTGCAGAGCATCCGCTTTGTCCAAATTAGGTAAAATCAGGGTTGCAGCTAAAAATACACCAAAATTAGTGCCAACCGGATTAAATGCTTGCGCGAGATTAAGTCTGCGGGTTGAAGTTGCGACTGAGCCCATATTCATGACATAAGGGTTGGCTGATGTTTCCAGAATTGATAAGCCACCAGCAAGAATAAAGAGTGCAGCTAAAAAATGGCTGTACACCATGCTTTGACTGGCCGGATAAAATAAAAATGCACCGAGCGCAGCAAAACCCAGTCCGGTTAAAACGCCTGTTTTATAGCTAAAACGTTTATTGATCATTGCCGCCGGAATTGCCAGACAAAAATATGCGCCATAATACGCAAACTGCACCAGCGCGGACTGGAGCGCCGACATACTAAATGTTTTGCTGAATACCTTAACCAAAGGATCTGTCATATTGGCTGCTGTGCCCCAAGCCGCAAAACACAGTGTGAGCAGGATAAACTGAAAATACATATTTTTAGAAACTAATGCGGGGTTGTTTTTCATCTTTATCACGTTTCATTTACATCTGAATGGGCCGGATTTAACCATTCTTCAAGTAGCTTGTCAATTAATCAATTAAGTTGATTAATTGTTTTTTAAGCGTAAATGAATCGACTCTGCATCAAGGTTATTTGTATGTCAGGCGTCAAATAATTGTTTGAAAAAGATATTTCATGTATTTTTATTTATTGAGTTTAAATAATGAATGATCTGTATGGCTGAGCAAAATAAATCCGATAAATCTACAAGCATGGGCAGAGAGGGTCGTAATCAGTCCGGTTTGCGGGATTATAATGTGCGTAAAATCTTATCCCTTATCCGTAAAAATGGGTCATTACCCAAGGCAAAAATAGCCAAATCAACTGGGCTTTCAGCACAAGCGGTAACCGTGATCACCAACGAACTGCTCGAAGACGCTTTAATTACTAAAATGGTAGCCAAAAAAGGTAAAGTGGGTAAACCGATTGAGCCTTTAACGATTAATCCGGACGGTGCTTTTAGTATAGGTTTAAAAGTTGACCGGCGTAATTTTGAACTGACACTAATTGATTTTAGCGGGCATGTTAGGGCCAGTTTAAGTGAAAATTGTGCTTATCCAACAGTTGCTGCCATGTTGTCTTTTGTCAAAAGAGCCAGCTCTGCAATTACGATGAGTTTATCGGATGAGCTTAAATCACGGGTAAAAGGTCTTGGTGTGGCAACGCCTTATCAAATTTGGCACTGGGCCGAAGAAGCGGGCGCGCCTCAGTCTGTAATGCTTGAGTGGCAGGATTTTGATTTTGAAAAGAAACTCACAGAGCAACTCAATTTACCTGTGTATTTGTCCAATGATGATTCAGCTGCCTGTAGTGCTGAACTGTGTTTTGGTGATGCTCAGCAGTATCGTCATTTTTTGTATATGCATATAGGTCCCTTTATTGGTGGCGGGGTCGTTTTGGATGGCCGTTTGTTTGGTGGTAAGTCAGGTAATGCAGGCGCCATTGGCTCACTGCCGCTTGGATTAAAGCGGACGAATGGCGGACAGCTTATTACGCAGGCCTCGCTCTATTTACTCGAAAATAAGCTTAAACAAGCAGGTATCAGTACTGAGCGATTATATTATGCCAATGCCAGCTGGCAGGGATTTGACGATATACTATCAGACTGGATAGCGCAGGTATCAGAGGCGTTAGCTTATGCTGCATTAAATGCGACTGCTATTTTGGATTTGCAGGCTATTATTATCGACGGCCAGCTTCCTCAGCCGGTTAAGCAAACCCTTGTTGAACAGACTCAACAAATATATCAACAGGCCGATACGCGCGGTTTAACCGGAATTGAATTTTGTGCCGGTACTTTAGGGTATCAGGCTCAGACAATTGGCAGTGCAAATTTGCCGTTATTAGCCAGATATTATGATTAATAAAATAAGTTGATTTATTTGGGTTCTTATTTCGTTTTGCTTATTAAAGTTTGCTGATAGAGCTGTTGGTATTCCGCTTGTGAAGCGTTAGATAACCAGGCTGATAGCGCACTTTGGTAGCCGGGTGTGCTGATTAGTTTTTCGATTGCGATATCAACCGACTCAATCACTTTTTTACCCCAAGGAGATTTGGTACAAGCGGTATAACCTAATAAATATTGTGGCGCTTCATTAATTTTCAGGTAAACCAGCTCTTCATCGGATGGCTGACTAAATTCCTGTTGGTAAACATAATCAACAATCAGAGGATATTCAATAAAATAATCAATTCGGTTATTTATCAACATTTTTATTAAACGGTTGGCCTGAGCTGTGCTGAAACTGATGTTGCTTGTATTTTGTTTAATTAACTTGTCTATTTCCAAGCCGTAAGAACGAAGCGATTCTACTTGTCCAACCCAATTATTATTTAAGAGGAGCTTGTTTAGATCGTAGCTTTTGGGAGATCCCAGTTTAACCCAATCACTTTTTCGAATAATCACAGCGTGCGGCAAAATCAAATTATTTGCCCGTGAAAAATAGGCAAAGGTTTCACGTTCTTTTGTTTTATAAGCCGAAATATTACATAGTGGCTCTCCTGACTGCATCGTTTTGTAAATACGTGACCAGTTCATCACGACTTTGTGATGTTGATAGTCTGGCATTTCCCTGATGATCAGAGCCCATAACTTATCTAACTGGCCCTGTCCGGCATTTTGACCTTTGCTAATCATAAATGGTGGCCAGTCAGATTGATTCCAATTAATTTGCTTATCTGAGTTATTGGCCTGAGCTTGATGTATAAAGAGTGAAACTAAAATGAAGAATACTGAGCACTTAATCATTATCATTGATTTGAGCCACATAACCTACCTGCCAGCTAATGAGCTAATGAGCAGAGTATAGTTTGCCCTGTTCGAAGACGAAAGTGAAGCAGCTCAGAGTTTATCTAAATTCAGTAAGTAATGATTTGCCTGAGCTAAAATGCTGTGTTTTTCTGCTTCATCTTTTTTGTCGAACTGACGGTACATCATCGCCATTCTTGGATTCTGCTCAAACCGCTTTCGGTTTATGTCCAGAAAATGCCAATATAAACTATTAAACGGGCAAGCTTTTTCACCTGATTTTTGGCTTTTATCATAATGACAGCTTTGGCAGTAGTCACTCATTTTATCAATATAATTGGCGCTGGCTGCATAAGGTTTGGTTGCGATTAATCCACCGTCTGCAAATTGTGACATCCCCCGGGTATTGGGCATTTCAACCCATTCAATTGCATCTATATAAACCCCTAAATACCAGTCATCAACCTGCTTGGGTTCTATACCTGAGATTAAACAAAAATTTCCAATTACCATCAACCGCTGAATGTGGTGAGCATAAGCTGTGTTAAGTGACTGAGTTAAGCACTGCTTCATGCAGTTCATTTGTGTTTGTCCGTTCCAGAAATAAGCGGGCAAATCACGTTTAGCATCTAATTGGTTTAGATCTGCGTATTGCGGCATATTAGCCCAGTAAATCCCTCGGACAAATTCGCGCCACCCCAGAATCTGTCGAACAAAGCCTTCAATTTGCGCGATATCAATTTGCTCATTTTGCTGATAAGTTTCAATTGCTTTATCGATCACCTGCCTTGGATGAAGCATTTTACTATTGAGTGCAAAAGACAGGCGCGAATGGTACAAGCTCCATTGATGCGGGCTATTTTCTGTCATTGCATCTTGAAACTGACCAAAATGTGGTAAACAAAACTGGCAAAAATGCGCTAATAATTCGAGTGCTTGTTTGCGATTAACCGGCCAATAAAGTGGGTTTTCAATATTACCAAAATGCTTAATTTGATGACGTTCAATCCGGTTTAAAATATCTTCGACCGGATTAACAAAACATTTGGGTTCAGGGATGTGCTTTAAATCCGCTAATTTTAGCTTATTCCGGTTGGCAGCGTCATAGTTCCACTTGCCACCTTTGGGTTTTGCATTGTCCATTAAGATATTGTGTTGCTTTCGCATTTTGCGATAAAAAACTTCCATTTTTAAGGGTTTATTACGGATGAAATGCTGATCTATTGCATTAAAGTCTAATAAAAAATGCTCTGTTTCAAATATCTGGCTGTTGATTTTTATGTTATGACAGTACCGATTAAGCTGCTTTGCAAGGCGAAATTCATCCGGTCTTTGATACTCAAACGCTTGAATTTGGTATTTATCGATTAGATGATTTAGAAGTTCCGTCAGGTTGTCAAAATCCTTCGTATCATCCAAATTTAAGTACAGCAAATGAAAACCTGAATTAATGAGTGCATTGGCAAAGTTTTCCATGGCCGCAAAAAAAGCGGTTATTTTTTGAATATGATGACAGACATATTCGCTTTCCTGATGCAGTTCGGCAATGACATATAAGGTATCGTTTGTCTTTTCCTGATACCAAGTGTGACGGGCGTTAAGCTGATCTCCTAAAATGAGTCTCAGCTTTTTATAGTGTTTATTGAGCATTCTATTTGACCTTTTTATTACGTTGACAGGCTTTTGAACAGTAAATGACACTTTGCCAATTTAATTGCCATTTTTTACGCCAGTCATATTTTTGATGCTAAAAAGCTTTTTTATGTGTCATCTTTTGCTGGCCTTGAGTCGAGTTGAGCTGTGTGAGTTGCCAGAATTCTTGATTTGTCCTGGCGTACTTCTGGTTTTTTCCGCCAGTTCCAGAGTCTGTCTCTGGCCGCTTTTGCTGATGTTTCAATATCCACAATCGGCTCTGGGTAGATATTTTTATTCAAGCCATACATTTGTTTTTCCATTGGTGTGAGTTTCCAAGGTTCAAATATCAAAGGTGCTGGTATACAGGCTAGTTCAGGTACCCATTTTTTAATAAAATCGCCATTTTCATCCTGTTCCTGAGCTTGCTTATCCGGATTATAGATGCGTATTGTATTGATGCCGGTTACGCCAGCTTGCATTTGAAACTGAGGGTAATGAATGCCGGGGTCAAAATCTAAAAACAGACGAGCCAGATGGTGAACGCCCAATCGCCAGTCAATGTTTAGGTGATGGGTTAAAAAACTAACCAACATGGCGCGCATTCTAAAATTTAAGTATCCGGTTTCAATCAAGCAGCGCATACAGGCATCCACCAGAGGGTATCCTGTTTGACCAGTTTGCCATGCGTTTAGCCATTGCTGATTATTTTGATAAGGGAAATGTTTGTAACCTGCATTCAACGGCTCAGTTTGCATCCGGGTTTCAGACTCGAATTTTTGGATAAAGTGGCAATGCCAGTGCAGTCTGGAACTCAGCGCACTAAGTGACCGTTGCCAGCCTGGTGTTTTCCAGTGCGTTAATAAATCCTGATAGACTTCGCGTAAACTCATATTGCCCCAGGCTAAGTAGGGTGATATTCGACTACAAGCCTGACGACTGGCGAGCGGTTTTGAAATTGATTTAAAATAATTCTGTCCGCGCTGATGATAAAAACTTTGCAGCACACGCCAGCCCGTTGAAGGCCCACCAGTTTGCATTCTGGGATGTTTTATTTGCCAGCTTTGAGGGGGCGTAAATGGCTGAGCTGAAGCAAACTCACAAGTCATTAAGTTGGAGAGTTTTATCTGAGGGATGGGGGCGCGCATTACGGCTCGCCAGTGTTTATCCCAGTTTTGTCTGTGTTTTAAACCTCTGACGACAGCACCATTAGGACTTTCATGCCAGCTTATTTGGTTTGCCCGGCACCAGTTTTTAATTTGTTTATCTCTTTCAAAAGTCAGTTGCAGTCCGATTTCCTGATGACTGAATATTTGCTTAATGGGCATGGTTTGGTGAATCTGTTTTAAACACGCGAGTGCGTTGCCTTGCAATATGATGAGTCTATTGCCGCTTGCCGTAAGTTGATGATTTAAATCTGTCAGGGATTGCCAGATAAAACGCCAATGGCGAATATCATAATGTGGATCCTGTATCAGCTCCGGCTCAAATATATAGATGAGCAAAGTCGGCTTTTGTGACTGGATTGCGTTATATAAAGGCTGATGATCTGTGAGTCTGAGATCGCGCTTAAACCAGACAACATTAATCATGGTCTGACCCTGTTAGCGGCCAGTCCACCATGTCCGTTTCGTTTTCAATATAAGTTGTAGCTTGCCAGTGATTAATAAAAATAGAGTGCGGGTCATAAATCTCAGTTTGTTTAGCCAGATGAAAATGGCGGCCGCCTCTGGGATCTGCGCCCACACCCGCAATATACTGCCAGTTACCCCAGTTGCTCGCGACTTCGTAATCAATCAGACAATGTTCAAACCAGGCTGCACCGTAACGCCAGTCTACTTCAAGTTCATTAACCAGACAGCTGGCTGCAATTTGCCTGCCCCGGTTAGACAAATAGCCTGTCGCTTTTAATGATTTCATGCAAGCATTTACAATTGGGTATCGGGTTGTGCCATATCGCCACTGGTTAAATCGGGCAGGGTAGAAGCTGGTTTTAGGAGATTTTTTACTGATCCCTGAAAAGGCGTAAAGTTTGCTCTGATATTTATGTGCATACCAATAAAAATATTCACGCCAGAGTAATTCAAAATAAATCCAGTAACTGGATTCGCTTTCACCGTTTACCGATTCAAATTGTTTTAATGCATAAAAAATTTGAACCGGCGACAGACAGCCGTGAGCAAGCCAGAATGAAAATTTTGTTGAGTTGTGCCAGCCACTGAGTTCATTACGAAGTGACTTATAGCTATGTGCTTTGTCATCTGAAAAATAATGTTTCAGATGATTTTGTCCGGCTGCTTCTCCGCCTTGAATATTCAGTGGAACAAGCGCATTGCCGTCTATTTGGCTGATATCCAAACTGTCGTCGGCTACAACCTTGGCTTGCAACGGGCGGGGAAGTTGCTGTGGGGCCAGCAATTCGCTTCTAATAGTCAATTTTTCAAATTGTTTACGGGCTTTTGAAAAAGTGTCTGGCAATTTATGTAACGGAAAATTTAATTCGGATTCACTGAATAAACTGGCATTATCAAACTGGTAAAACGCTATTGATTTTGTGTTTTTAATCTGGCGTTTGCTCAGTGTTTGCTGAATCGTTTGCCATTGCTGCTGTTCATAAAACCCGGCATGCCTACTCGTTAACACAGTTTCTATATTGAATTGCTCTACCAACTTAGGAATGATTTGATAAGCCGGGCTATTTATAATAATGAGTTTCTGGCCAAGCAGAGCGAGTGATTGACTCAGTTGTTTCAGACTGGCCAGAATAAACGCTTTTCGTTTTTCACCCAAGGAAGCGGTTTGATAGCTGTTCGCAACTTCAGTGTTTGGATCTAAGCAGTACAGACACAAAAGCTCGCTTGCATGCCGGGCAGCCCAATCCAAGGCCAAATTGTCTGCCACGCGTAAGTCCTGATTTAACCAATATAGTGTTTTCACGTTTTAATCTCTGCATTCAGCTTATCTGCCCTGTGTTTCTGTGGTACTCAATAGCCAGATAAATTGTCTATTGATTGTCTATACGGCTTAAGCCGATACACGGTTTAATTGAATTCATATATTGTTTGGTTAAATCACTTGTTACACTATTGAGCAAATGAAGTATGAATATGGAAACCGAATGCAAAATTTGATTGATTATTTTGTCGAACTCGACCATTTGAAACTGGTTGAGCGAAAAACCTACCTCAATGATGAAAGCCGCCATGAAAACTCAGCAGAGCACTCCTGGCATCTGGCGATGGCCTGTTGGAATCTGGCTGAATATTTTAAGTTAGAAGTGGATCATGCCAGGTTGTTAAAACTGGCTTTGGTGCATGATTTGGGTGAAATTGATGCTGGTGATACCTTTTTATATTCAGAATCAAGAGATGACGCAGATAAAGCGGAGCGGGAAGGTGTTAGTCGATTAAATCAACATTCAGGTAATTATGTTACGGATTTAATTAACTTGTGGGACGAACAGGAATACGGAAATAGCGCAGAAGTGAAACTATTAAAAGCGGCAGATCGTTTATTGCCTTTTATGATGAATGTGCATACAAAAGGCCGAGCTTGGCGGGAGTTAGGCGTAAAAAAATCTCAGGTTCTGGGGCGGCATCAGTTTATTGAGCAAACGTTTCCCGAGATTTTCTATTGGATAGAAGCCCAGGTTAATATCGCGGTCAAGCAAGGCTGGTTACTGGATAGTTAGGGCTTTAATTTAAGTCCCGAATACAGAATTCGAGACTTAAATCTGCTGCTCGAAATACAGATTGATGTCGCACAGGGTCGCAACCTGACGAATATATTCGTCCACTTTATATGGCAGGGTTAAGCCTTTGATAACGGTCAGGTTTCGTAAAAACGGAAACAGGTTAATATCGTCGTAGCTGATTTGATTATTTCGCTCTGATGGCAAACGGATAAAGTCGAGTTTTTGTAAAACCGCATGCATTTTTTCAATCATCAGATTGGTTTGATCATAAGCCTGTTCAAAACTCATATCGATAAGTCTGGATTTATTTTGTTCAAACCAGTTTTTTGCCTGCTCAGACTGAAATTCTGGTAATTCGATTTTTAACCATCTTGGATAAAGCAGCACATTATACGTCATGCTGGCTTGACTAAGCCAGTAATTGATCTTATTGGCTTGGGTAGATTGGCTGATAACGGGTTTATTATCAAAGTTATCTAAATATTCAACAATATCAAGACTTTCAGCCATATAGCTGCCATCTGGTTTTTGTAGAATCGGCACCATGTTAGCACCAACTTTGTCAATGCGTGCCTGAACATCGTGATTTTGTATATACTCAATGTCAACAGCTAAGTTTTTTAATCCGATTGGCATTTTAGCTTTAACGCAAAATGGGCAATGATCAAAAACAAATAATTTCATGCTTGTTCCTTTTGAGTTGATTTATGGTCATCATATCAGCCTTGCGTTTTTATTTCTAATTTCCTTTTATATCCATAGCTTAAGTAAAATTTATTGGGGTTACATCTTTATGAAAATGTTTAAAATATTTTGCAATAATGATTGGCTTAATCTCGTTAAATCAGTAATCTTTATTAAATCAGTCAAATAGAAGCATTTACTAAAATTAACAGGGGCGATCTGTGATCAGGCGTTTTGAATCTGTACAAAAACGAGCAAATAGTTTGTTTGTTTTTATTGCTATTATCGGGGCCGCGCTGGCTGGTTTTATTTATACCAATGCAACCCATATACAGGATGATTCGAGAACACTGGTCGAAGTTCAATTACCTGCCCTGGATGATTTGCAGGTGATAGATTCTGAATTAACTGAATTGGAACGTATTCTCTATGAATATTATGCGACGCAGAACCGTCGCTTGTATAACGAAGACTATACACAGACATTATCTCGGCTTGAATCAGCAATATATCAATTTAAACCGGCGACACCGGATAAGCAGTTATTGCTCGTACTTGAACTTAATTTAGCCGATATAGTGGCGATGTCTAAATCGTTGGATGTGAATTTAAACGGCCCGACAAACTGGGATTTAGCACGCGAACAAATGGCAGAAATTAGTACTAAACGCAGAAATATTTTGCCTGTATTAAATCAGGCCAAAACTCTGATTAATGAGTATGTTGAACAAGGCTATCTGGAAGCCAATACTAATTTGGATATCGCTATCTATGTTGTTGCAGCCTATAGTTTATTTATTACCTTGCTGATATTTGCATTTGCCCGTTACGTTCGAAAATATATTATGTTGGGTTTTATGAATGAGCGCCTGGCTTTATTTGCAAAGCGTAATCCCAATCCTATTATCAGTATTGATTATGACCTGACGATTTCGTATCAGAACCCAGCAACAGATATTTTATTGACTGAACTTAAGCTCAGCTCTGCACTTGAACTCTTGTCTGGTTCACTGAGCCGACAACTTAAAAGCGCAAGGGAAAATACAGCTAATCACCCCTATCAGAGCAAGGTAAAAGGCCGAACTTTTAGCTATTTAATAAACTGGCTGGATGATATTCAAGCTTTTGATATTCATTTGACAGAAGTGACAGCTGAGAAAGAAGCGCAGCTCCAGCTAGAATATATTGCATATCACCATGATATCAGTGAATTATATAATGGGGTTAAATTTCAGGCAGATTTATCAGAACTGACGTCAAGGCAAAAACATTTTTGGTTGATGCTCATTGAGTTACCCGATTATGGTGATGTGATGGCCGATTATGGATTAACCGGTGCATCTGATATGGTTTTCCATGTCGCAAGAGAACTTAAAAGTGTATTTGAATTAAGTAAACAAACCCTGTCGTTAAACTCAAATATCTATCATGTGGCAGATGCCAGCTTTGCGATTATTTTTAATACGGCCCATCATCAGAACAATTTGTTAGATAAGGTTTCATATGAGTTAAGCCAGCATTTTAAACAAGCGATCAAAACAGCGAATGGTAAGCAGCTTATACCGTTAAAAATCGGCATTACTGAATATCCGAATGTTGCAAAAAATGAATCTGAGTTGATGCTGCAGGCCAAAATTGCATTAGACAACGCAACAGAGCAAGCAAGGCCTATTCGATATTATTCAACTGAACTGGGTGATAAACACGCGCGTTTGGTGCAACTGAATAACCAGTTAAAAACAGCAATTGAAAAAAATCAGTTAGCGCTTTATTACCAACCTCAGTTTTCGCTTACTCAAGATCAGTTTAACGGGGCTGAAGCCCTTATCCGATGGAAAACAGAAACGGGTTTTATTTCACCGGCTGAGTTTATTCCGATTGCTGAAAACAGCGGTATGATTCTGGAGCTGGGGCACTGGATTATCAAAACCGCATTTACTCAGGTCGCGATATGGCAGGATTCAATGGAACCTGGCAGTCGAATTGCGGTTAATATTTCACCCCGTCAGTTTATACAACCCGGTTTTGTTAATGAAATTCGGGCCATGCTTGAGCAAACCGGTGCGAGGGCACATCGAATTGAGCTGGAGATCACTGAAGGGACTATTATGGAAAATGAAACCTATGGTGTGGATGTGTTAAATCAGTTGAAAGCGCTTGGCCTGGCGATTGCGATTGATGATTTTGGTACCGGCTATTCTTCGTTATCTTATTTGAGACATTTTCCGGTAGATAAATTAAAAATTGATCAGTCATTTATCAAAAGTCTTGAACGTAATAAAGCCGATCAAGCGATTGTATTGACCTTGTGTCAGCTCGGGAAAAACGTGAATCTGAAAGTGATTGCTGAGGGGGTAGAATCACGAGAACAGTTGGCGTTACTGAGAGGTTTTGATTGTGACGAGATTCAGGGCTATTTTTATAGTAAGCCTTTAACGGTAGAAGAATTTGAGTACTTTATTGCACAATCATATGTTTGAGGAGGGGTCATGAAGTTAAGTCGTATCATGAGCACGCCGGTCGTGACTGTTGAACCTGATGATTCCTTGCATATTGTTGGTAATATATTTGAGCATACGCATTTTCACCACTTGTTAGTAATTGAAAAACGTGTTTTGGTGGGGGTCTTATCTGACAGAGACTGGCTAAAAGCGATTAGCCCTCATCTGGGTACGGCATCAGAGCAACAAAGAGATCTGGCCACTTTAAACAAGCGGGTTCATCAAATAATGACTCGAAATCCAATCACTTTAACGCCGGATGATAGCGTGAAAGAGGTGATAGAGATATTTGATGAACATGCAATCTCCTGTATTCCAGTCGTCAACTCAGATAATCATCCCGTAGGCATTATCAGTTGGCGAGACATTATTCATGTTATTCGTGAACATAATCAACATTAGTCTATCGTTAGGTGTTTTCAATTAATGCCTTGTCTCAATGCTTTTTATCTCTTGCTGAAATCTCGCATAGGCAAGTAACTTGGGTATATATCGGACAGAATTTAAGTTTTTGTCAAAAAGTTAAATAAATGTTCTTGTATTTTTCTAAAAATAAGTCTAAATTAACTTAATCGTTTAAGTTAATTTAACTATAGGTAGTGGTTATGCAACCAAATAATATTAAAACCATCAAGTGGCTAACATATTTAATGTTTATGATGTTTGCTATGACAACCGATGCGGTTGGGGTGATTATTCCTGAGATTATTCAGGAGTTTAATTTGAGTTTAACTGCTGCCGGTGCATTCCATTATGGACCTATGGCTGCCATTGCACTGGGCGGTATCGGACTTGGATTTTTAGCTGATAAAATTGGCCGTAAAAAAACCATTATAATCGGATTGGCTTTATTCTCGCTGGCCTGTGGTTTGTTCGCAGTTGGTAACAGCTTTAGTTTCTTCTTATTTTTATTAATATTGTCGGGTTTGGCTATTGGTATTTTTAAAACCGGTGCTTTAGCTTTAATTGGTGATATTTCAAAGTCCTCTCAGGAGCATACAATTACAATGAACCTGGCTGAAGGCTTTTTTGGTATAGGGGCTATCATAGGCCCATTTATCGTAACTTCTCTCTTATTATCCGGTATTAACTGGAAATTTTTATACATAATCGCAGGTGGTGTTTGCATTGTATTATGCATTATTGCAGCCCTTGTGGCGTATCCGGTGCGTAAGCAAGAATCCACTGAAAAAGTGAATTTAGGTCGTACATTTGCGATGTTAAAAAGCCCATATGCAATCGGTTTTTCAGTGTTAATTGCGTTATATGTAGCGGCAGAAGCGGCCATTTATGTATGGATGCCGACTTTATTAAAAGATTACACGGGTTCTTACGCCTGGGCGGCAACCTGGTCACTATCAATTTTCTTTACTTTACGGGCAAGCGGTCGCTTCCTGGCTGTTTGGTTTTTACGTCTGGTTTGCTGGAAAGTCGCCATGGTGGTGTTTTCAGCGGCCATTGCAATTTGTTATTTGGCGAGTATTTGGTTCGGTTTAGGTGTGGCTGTATTTTTGCTGCCATTATCTGGTTTATTTATGGCCATGATTTACCCAACTTTAAACTCAAAAGGTATCAGTTGTTTCCCTAAACATGAGCACGGTGCTATTGCCGGTGTGCTTTTGTTTTCTACCGCAGCAGCGGCTTCGTTTGGGCCCCTTGTCATGGGTTTGTACAGTGACTGGATGGGGGGGGAAGCGAAACATGGTTTTGTGTTAGCAGCAGGCTTTGCATTCTTATTGTGTGTAGGCTGTATTTATAACTGGATATTTGATCCAACTGACAAACATATTAAAGAAGTTGAACAAGCCGAATCGTCGCTGGACGCTGCATAATTTTCAGAGGTTTTAGGTTATGCCAAACAATATATTTACGCCGCAATGGCGACCCAAGGTTCACTTTACGCCAGAGCAGAACTGGATGAATGATCCTAACGGTTTAGTGTATTACAACGGAAAGTATCACTTATTTTATCAATACAATCCGCATGGCAACGACTGGGGTAATATGAACTGGGGGCATGCGACCTCACGCGATTTAGTGAACTGGCAACACCAACCCGTTGCTATTGAGATGTCTCCTAAAGGCTTAGGTTATATTTATTCGGGCAGCGCTGTTGTGGATTATGATAATACGTCTGGTCTGCAAACCGGCGAACATCCGCCATTGGTGGCTTTATTTACCCATACAGAAGCTGAAACTGAAATACAAAGACAGAGTCTGGCCTATAGTCTGGACGGTGGTGATTGCTGGCAGGAATATCAAAATAATCCGGTCATTGAAAACCCAGGTATAGTTGATTTCAGAGATCCGAAAGTTTTCTGGCATCAATCCACTTCAAACTGGATTATGGTGTTAACTGCGGGTCATAGCATTGAGTTTTATGCCTCACCCAATTTGTTTGACTGGACACATATTTCCGGGTTCGGTGAAGATGAAGGGTCTCATCAGGGTGAATGGGAATGTCCTGATTTATTTGAATTAAAAACGGATTCCGGTGTGAGTAAATGGGTGTTACTGGTTAGTTTGGTCCCAGGCGGACCTAATGGTGGCAGCGGTACTCAGTATTTTATTGGCGATTTTGATGGGATCCGGTTTACCGCCGAGCATCAGGATGTTCGCTGGCTGGATTATGGTCCGGATAATTATGCCGGCGTAACCTGGGATGGCAGGCAAAATATTGATAACAGACGTACCTTGATAGCCTGGATGTCTAACTGGACTTATGCGGCCGATATGCCGACTTTTCCGTGGCGAGGGGCAATGTGTTTGCCAAGAGATTTGTCGCTTAGACAAATTGACGGCGATTTTTATGTCACTAATCTACCAGCAAAAGAAGTATCCGATCGCACTCAATTGCTCAACGAAATTTCGGGTAACGACACAGTATTAACCAGGTCATTACCACAAGATAGCGCGTTAGATATTCACTTGAGTTGTGAAATTGCACATTCAGACAAGCTTTACATACGTATGTACAATGACGCGGGTGAGTCTGTTGAATTAAAATACTTACCTCAAAAACAAAAGTTGATTGTTGATCGCAGTAAAGCCGGCTGGTCATACAAATTATGGCGAACACCCAGGCTTGAAGCAAAAACCTTAATAAACACGCATAAACTAGATGCCAGACTGGTTTTGGACACCAGTTCGCTTGAGGTGTTTTGGCAACAAGGTTCAACGACAATGACAATTTGTTTACTACCGACTCAGGCATTTAACCGGATTGAACTCATTACAACTCAAGCGGGCAACAAAGCTTTGACGCTGGCTGCAATTGGTTAATTGAACACAGGTAAGCAGGCTTTTGCTGGATTGGGAATAAAGTTAACACTATAGACGCGCAAGTTAGCTTTATTTCCAATCAGCAACTTAAACTGTAAATTGGGCTGAATCAATAAGTTAGCTAAATAGTTTGATTTATTGGCTTAACCCTTTTAGATTAGGGCATGTTATTTCTGCTAACTAATATTTCTGTTAGTCAAACCATAACCTAAAAACAATACTTGGTAGTAAAAATGTCAACCCAAAAACCCCTTACGTTGAAGAAAGTCGCTGAAATATTGAATGTCTCTACTGCGACAATCTCAAACGCATTCAACCGACCTGATCAGCTGTCTGCTCGTTTACGCGAAAAATTATTAGCAGAATGTGAACGCTTGGGCTATCACGGCCCCAATATAGCCGCGCGTTCATTACGTAAAGGCGAATCCGGGGTTATCGCTGTATTGCTTACAGATTCACTGGCGTATCATTTTACCGATCCGGTCGCTAACCAGTTTTTGCAGGGGATTTCTGAAGTTCTGGAAAAAAACGGTAAACAACTTTTGATGTTATCCGGAGCGCATGGTGATGCACCTTCTACCGGTATTGAAGCTTTGCCAGATGGCTTTATTATTTATGGTTCACAAGATCATAATCCACTGTTTGAGCGTATTATTAAGCAGGGCAAACCTATTATTACGGTTGACTTTGACGTACCCGGTTTCGCATCTGTCAATATAGATAACTATGAGGCTGCCTACAAAATTGCTGAGCATGTGCTTGAGCAGTCTGTCAGCAGGGTGGCGATACTGGGGTTGAGATTAATTCATTCCGACAGAGTATGCCGGATTACCCATGGTGAATTATATGATGAGTCTGAAGCGGTTTCGCGGCGGCGTTTAAATGGTTATATTGACGCGCTTAAAGATCATCAACTGGATGTAACACCCGATTTAATATGGCATGTGCCGGTTAATACACATGAAGCAGCTGTTCAGGCGGCAAGAGAAGCCTTAATGATTTCGCCAAGGCCGGATGCTATTTTATGTATGACAGACAAAATTGCTATCGGTGTTATGGCTGCAGCAAAAGAACTTAATATTAAGATCCCGGAAGACCTTAAATTAGTCGGGTTTGACGATATACCAGAATCTTCATTGGTTACCCCAGCTTTAACCAGTGTTCATCAGCACCTTAAACAAAAAGGCGAACGAGCTGCAACCAGGCTGTTAAATGGAGCGTTAACTGATAAAGAAATACTGGATGTCAAATTGGTTATTCGCAATTCTAGTTGTCTGTAACGCACTAACAATATCAGCCGGAATAGACATAAGCCTTGTTTATACCGGCGTTTAACTTAATTTTCTTTGTTTAATCCTGATAATACTGAATCTGGGTTTTCGTTTATTTACCAAGATTAAAAGTTTTCCGCTGTTAAATTCCATTTCGATATTTATCTTCTTCAGAGCTATATTAATGCTGGTTAGTCAAAAACAATGACAATTAATTTGTCATTGTTTTGTGTTTTTTATTGTTTTTTCTTTTGCTAAAAGCTTGAGAAGAAAACAAATTCTTCAGCTCAGTGGCAGGGTCAGGCATAACTAATACTGCTCTAAGTTAATTTTTTAACTTATTTTACATTTAATTTATTTTTAAAATTCAAATGATTATCCTTTTTTGAGCAAAATATCTAAAAAAAAATAACAATTTATATTTACAAAATTTAATTCAGGGTCTAACATTTAACCAACTTAAACGATTAAGTATTAAGTTTAAGTGGAACTAATAAAAACTTAATTTGATCGATTTATTAGACGAAAACCAAGTTTTTGCAACTTATTTTGATTCACTCGGAGATATTAAAAATGAATAAAACGTTTAAGTATTCATTGATCGCACTTTCAATTAACTCAGTTATCAGCGGAGCTGTCTTCGCTGAAGAAGCTGATTCGGCAGTAGAAAAAGAAAAAAAATCTGACTTTGAAACCATTGTCATTACAGGCTCTCCGGGTGGAAGAACCCAAATTGAATCTGCAATGGCCGTTACCAGTGTTGATTCAGAGTTAATTAAAGACTTTCAACCTAGCTCAGAATCAGAAGTATTTCGTATGATTCCGGGTATTCAGGTTTCGGGTACAGCAGGCCCGGGTGGTAACTCAAATATTGCCGTTCGTGGTTTACCAGTAGCAACAGGCGGTTCTCCGTTTGTTCAGATACAGGAAGATGGTTTACCAACCGTTTTGTTTGGTGATATTCAGTTCGGTAATAATGATTACTGGACTCGGTTTGATTCTTCAGTCGAACGAGTTGAAGGTGTGCGAGGTGGTACAGCGGGCACCTTTGCTTCACAAGCCCCTGGTGCAATCATTAACTATATTAGCAACTATGGCATGATCGAGGGCGGTCACGTTAAGTTAACCAAAGGCGTTGGTTATGATGAAACCAAAGTTGATTTTCGTTACGGTGGGTTTGCCAGTGACAGTGTTAACTACCATGTTGGTGGTTATTACAAAGTAGGTAAAGGGCCTTTAGACGCTGGATATGTTGTCAGTGACAGCATGCAAATTAAAGCCAATCTAACCAAATATCTGGCTGATGATACCAGTTATATTCGTTTTCTGGTTAAAGTGGCCGATACTCAGGAGCCAAACTACACAGGGTCACCTGCATTAGCTAAAGCTAAAAAGAATTCAGATGGCAGTTATTCAATCACCGGCATTAAGCAATATCCCGGTTTTGATGGCCGTGATAACTCAAATTATTCAATCAATAACCAAAACTTTTTAGTTTTAAACCGAGAAGGTGGTTTGGAGAGAGTGGGTTTGTCTGGTATCAGTACTAAAGCATTTTCAATCGGCAATGAATTACATTATGAGTTTGAAGATGAGTTGATCCTAGATAATAAAATGCGTTGGACAGATATGAGTGGTTCATTCAATAGCTCATTTTTAGGCATGACCCCAGTTGGCGATTTAAATCTGGTTTATGCAAATGGTCCTATGCAAGGTGAAGCGTACGATAAAGCTTATTATGATGGCAATGTAAATGTGCATACTAATATTAGTGACATAGGAAGTTTTGTTAACGATTTAACGCTAACAAAAGAGTTTTATGTGGACGGTAAAACTATTTCGGTTCGTGGTGGTTTTTTCTATATGAACCAAAACATTGCACAGGATTGGCATCCAAATCGCACCTATAAAGAATTAGGTGGTGACAATCCTGCAATGCTTGATTTATTCGATGATCAAGGAAACCAGTTAACAGCTGATGGTATTGCCGGTTATAACGATGCCTGGGGTGCGCCAGTTGCTCGTGAAGTTGATTTAGCTTACACCAACACGGCACCTTACATTTCTGTTGATTTGGATACCGATTTATTCACTGTAGATGCGAGTGTTCGCCGTGATACAGTAGATGCCTCTGGTTGGGCTGTCGGCTCAAGCGGTGATGTAGTTGATGTTGAAGTGTCAGGCGAAGATGTTACTTTGCCCGGTTTAATTCCAGATGGTGATGCTGAAAATCTTGATTATTCAGTGAGCTATAACTCATGGACTGTTGGGGGGTTATATAAATTCAGTGATGATACCAGCTTCTTTGCTCGCGCCTCACGTGGTGGCCGGTTTAATGCAGATCGTCAAACTATGAGTGGTAAAATTAATGCTGACGGTTCGTTAACGCAAGCTGGCAGAACCGCGGCAGTAGATTTGGTTAATCAATATGAAATTGGTCTTAAAAATCGAGGTGAGGTTGCAGGTGGTGATGGCTATTACACCTTCGAATTAACCTTATTACAGGGTGACTTTACTCAAAGCGCATTTGAACCAACTTCTACGCCTTCTTGCCCGAATGGTGGTTGTGTGCTGGACAGCGAATATGAAACTCAAGGTGCAGAAGTTCTAGGTTCATTAAGATGGGGTGGCCTGAATCTGATTGCCAATGCCACCATTACTGATGCCCAAGCAAGAGCGGCTGGAGATAGTGGGTGGAGTGAGGCTTGGGAAATTCCAAATCTGACCTATACCATGTCTGCCAACTATGATTTCAGTGATGAGTGGATTGCCGGCATTAATATGACAGGCCAGACTGAAACCTATGCCCGTGGTTCATTGGACAAATATGAAGGCTCAACTACTTGGGGTGCAAGCTTACGCTATGCGCCGACTGAAAATCTGGAATTCAGCGTAACGGGTTATAATATCTTTGATGACTTTGCTGTTCGTAGCCCGGGACAAATTATCAATGTAGATGAGTCTAGTCAGCAGGCTACTCTATTGGTCAATCCTGTGTTAGGCCGTACGATCACCGCTTCAGTTAAAGTAAGTTTTGAATAATACTGACTTTTACTCTAAGTTTACATTTTAAACTGTCAAAAGTAGCAGCGCCTTAAGGCTGCTACTTTTATCTGATTTGAACCTCAGCTGTATTGAACCCTATTGTGCTAATATCAGTGCACCTGAGCATCAGGTTAGTTCGCTCAACAGGATAATGAAATGCAAAACCAAGCGCTTTCACAAGCTGTGTATTTACTTCAGCAAGGACAAGCAAATCAAGCGATTAAACAGCTACAATCTTTAACCAAAGCAAATAAAAACTGGTTTGAAGCTTGGCGACTGTTAGGGTTTGCATATCATGAAGAGGCGTTGGAATTTGAGGCAATGCAAGCGTTTAAGCAAGCTTTGCAGTTGAATCCAAAAGATTATGATTGTGCTGTTTCGTTTGCACAGAGCCGTTTTTTTTGCGGATTGCCCAGTGTTGAGGCATTTGGTTATCTTGAACAATTACAGCCCGGTGATTTAAATGCGGTGCGTGGCCGCGCAATGTCACTGGCCGCTGAAGGTGAATATGACGCCGCACAGCAGCTGTTATTATCTGCATTAAATCAGCACCCGGACTGGCTTGCGGGTCATAAATTGTTAGCTTCTCAAAGGTATACACAGGGGCAGACAGATAATTTCACCGAATCTTACCGGATTGCAACCACTCAAGTTCCCAATCATATTGAACTTTGGCTGGAATGGTTTCGTCAACATGCACAAGTTAAAGCCTGGGCTGATGCGTTAAAAGTAATTGAACAGGCAGAGTGCTTATTTGGTCAGTCACGTGATGAACTGCTGCTGGCGCGTTTGTTTATTGCCAGTGAATCTCAAGATGAACAGACAGCTGAATATTTATTTGCTAAAACGGCTCACTTAAAAGATACCATGCGTGATATGGCCTTGGTTCGTGCCGAGCTTAGGAAAGGCGAATACCGGCAAGCCGAGACGATTGCACTCAAACAAATTCAAACCGCCTCGGCTATGGCATTCTAGCCTTATCTGTCTTTGATTTGGCGAATGACAGATAAAAATAAAGCACGCTGGTTAGACGGTATTGATACAGATGCAGCAGACTCATGCGGTGATTTTATAAAAACTCAAAAACTCAATTTAAATTCAGGTCAGCTCAGTGCATTAAAAAATCATTTAAATCAGCTGCATACGGCTGTTAACCCATTTGCTCAGCAATCTGTTCGTGGTGGTACTCAAACCGACCAGAATTTATTTTTGCGACACCAACCCGTTATTCAAAGTTTAAAACAGCAAATTCAAAAACAGGTCAAAAAGTATGTTGCTAGTTTACCTGAGTTTGTTAACGGCCACCCGTTACTGGGCATTGATCGGCAAGCCGCTTTAAATGGCCGGATCCAGTTTTCCGGCAGTTGGTCGGTTAGGCTTAAATCACAGGGATTTAATGTCAGTCATACCCATCCCATGGGCTGGATAAGTTCAGCGCTTTATATTGATTTACCTAGCCAGAAAAAAATGGGGAGTGCACCGGCTGGTTGGTTGCAGTTTGGGACACCACCACCAGAGTTGAAGATGGACCTGGCACCTTATTGCAAAGTAGAGCCTAAAGCAGGCCAACTGGTCTTGTTTCCTTCAACTATGTGGCATTCAACTGTGCCATTTGATGATGGTCAACGTTTGGTGGTTGCATTCGATGTAAAGCCTCCACAAACCATCAAGCGCTAAATGATTACTAGGGGATTTCGATGCAAAATAATGAAAACTCGATAAAAGAAATTTTAATCGTAGGCGGCGGAACAGCGGGTTGGATGACAGCGGCAGCCTTGGCCAATGCCCTGCAAAGTGGGTGTCATATCACTTTGGTGGAATCAGAAGATATCGGCACTGTAGGCGTTGGTGAAGCTACGATTCCGCCCATTCGCACCTTTAACCAGACTTTAGGGATTAATGAAAATGATTTTTTAAAACAGACTCAGGGGACCTTTAAGCTGGGTATTCAGTTTATTAACTGGGGCAGATCTGACCATGCTTATTTTCACCCGTTTGGCGCTTATGGCCGTCAGTTTGATATGGTTAATCTTCATCAGTATTGGTTAGCTGGACGTGAATCTGATCAGGTTTCTGAGTTAGACGATTATTGCATGGCATGGGCCGCCGCTAAACAAGAGAAATTTGCGCCTCCACTTGCAGATCCCCGGAATGTATTGTCAACCTTTGAATATGCTTATCACTTTGATGCGGGCCAGTATGCTAAATACTTACGCCGTTATGCCGAAGCGAAAGGCGTAAAACGAATCGAAGGCAAGGTAGCCAAGGTAAATCTAAACCCACAAAACGGTTTTGTAAAAGATGTAATGCTTGAAAATGAGCAAGTGTTATCGGCGGATTTATTTATTGATTGCTCAGGATTTAGAGGGTTATTAATTGAAGGCGCATTAAAAACTGGCTATCAGGACTGGTCTCACTGGCTGCCTTGTGACCGGGCTTGGGCTGTACCATGTGAATTAAAAGCGCTCACGCCTTATACTAAATCTACCGCGCACGCTGCCGGCTGGCAGTGGCGTATTCCGCTTCAGCATCGTACTGGCAATGGTCACGTATTTTGCAGTGAGTTTATGACGGAAGATGAAGCTTGCGCTATATTGATGAATAATCTGGATGGTCAGGCGTTGGCCGATCCCAGGCTGCTGAAATTTGCAACCGGCCGACGCAATCAGTTCTGGAATAAAAATGTGATAGCCATTGGTTTATCCAGTGGCTTTTTAGAGCCGCTCGAATCTACCAGTATCCATTTAATTCAGGCGGGTATCGCTAAACTCCTGGCGTTGTTTCCCGATAAGACATTCGCGCAGGATACAATCGATGAATATAACCGGATAGCGATTAATGAAATAGAAAATATTCGCGACTTTATCATTTTACATTATTGCCTGACAGAGCGTGAAGACAGCGAACTTTGGCGCTATTGCAAAAATATGTCAATTCCTGAGCCATTGGCATACAAGATAAAACATTTTAAACAATACGGCAGATTGATACCGCGTGAAATGGATTTATTTGGCAATGCAAGCTGGTTAGCTGTTCATATTGGGCAGGGGAATATACCCGAAAAATTAGATCCTTTGATTCAGTACAGGGAGACACAAGCTGCAGCCTGGTTAAATAAATTAAAGTTGGCGATGCAATCAGCCGCTTCGCAAATGCCAGACCACAGCCGTTATATTGAAAAGTATTGTAAATCCACTATCGCTTAAAAAGTATCAAAACATGGCCGGTTTGTCTCACGCTGAACCGGCCGATGGCTTTAAAAATGCCATAGACCTTATCTTTACTTTAGTTCGTATAGATGTTTTTAATAAATAAGCTTAAACGATTAAGTTTTTTATTGATTTTATCGATTTTACAGGTATGCTTAGTTTAATATTGTAACAACTAATCTACATTAGGCTGAGTTTAAGCTTAATTTAAAAGGTGTTGTAAGGTTTATGGTTTGCTGGTGGTTTTATGTTCGTTTAGTTATGAATGTAAACAATTATCCCAAATTATATGCATGATTGTAGAATGTAAAAGAATAAGCTTAATGCATTTAGTTTTATCTAAGTAAGCTCTGTTGTATTTCTGGTCTTACAAAGTTAATTGATATTTGCTCAACAGTTTGAGCAAAAAGGTTTTGCCTTAAAAGGCCCTGTTGCAAGGCTGGTGCACCTGATTATTTTCAGGTAACCGAGTTTAATCCTGTCGCGCAAATAGCCGTATTTGCTATTTACGACTCTGCCCAGCCTTGCTTTTTTTGCAATATGATAGAGCGTATAAACTATGAACCTGAAACTTGAAAGCCAACGCAGCCTGAATCGCATTATCAACCGGCTCGATATTGAACAATTGAGCAAAGTTGATCAAAGTTTGTTTAAAAAGCGGCTTGAGCAACATTTTCCCAGTTTATTTGAAAATCTGGTTGAAGTTTATCAATCAAGATATGATTTGCACTATCAAATTGAGCAACTGATTGGCGCGCTGCTGACCAGCTTTAAACAAAGATCCCGCACACTTAAAAATCGAGACAAAAAGCGACTGGCTAATCCACGCTGGCATCAATCCGAAAAAATGTTGGGCATGGCGTGTTATGTTGATTTGGTTGCCGAAGATCTCGACGATTTAGCGGCTAAAGTTGATTATTATCAGGATTTAGGCATTACTTATCTGCACCTGATGCCACTTTACAAATCGCCGGAAGGGGACAGTGATGGCGGTTATGCCGTGTCTGATTATCGCTGTGTAAATCCAAAATTGGGTACCATTAAAAGCTTAAAAAATCTGGCTAAAGTTTTAGATAAAGCTGGGATCAGTCTGGTACTGGATTTTGTTTTTAATCATACCTCAGATGAACACGAATGGGCTGTCAGAGCGAGGCAGGGCGAGCTTGATTATTGTGACTTTTATTATTTTTTCGACGATAAAACCATTCCTAATCAGTATGAACACCACTTAAGAGAAATTTTTCCTCAGGTCAGAAGAGGCAGTTTTACCTATCTAGACGATATTGATAAGTGGGTCTGGACTACCTTTAACAGTTTCCAGTGGGATTTAAACTATTCTAATCCGAGTGTATTTAATGCCATTGTGGGTGAAATGCTATTTTTAGCCAATCTGGGATGTGATGCGTTGCGTTTGGATGCATTAGCCTTTATCTGGAAAGATATGGGCACAGATTGTGAAAACAGGCCCAAAGCCCATTTATTGATACAGGCTTTTAATACTTGTTTGCAAATTGCAGCGCCCAGCGTGGTATTTAAATCTGAAGCGATTGTTCATCCGGATGAAGTCGCCAAATATATTAAGCCGCAAGAGTGCCAGCTATCTTATAATCCATTGTTAATGGCGCTTATCTGGAATAGTTTAGCGACTCGAAAAACCCGCTTATTAAATCAGTCATTAGGTCATAGATTTGAAATTGATGATAACTGTACCTGGGTTAATTATGCCAGATGCCACGATGATATTGGCTGGACATTTGATGATGCGGATGCCGGGCGAATTGGGATAAATGGTTATGACCATAGATTATTTTTAAATCAGTTTTATACCGGACAATTTGAAGGCTCTTTTGCCAGTGGTATGGGGTTTGGCTATAACCCGAAAAACGGTGATTGTCGGGTATGTGGTTCACTGGCTTCGCTTGCAGGCCTGGAGCAAGGGCTAGCTGAAAACGATGCGCACCTGATTGACAATGCGATCGCTCGTATATTGTTAATTCATCATATTTTATTAAGCATAGGTGGTATACCTTTGCTGTATGCCGGTGATGAGCTTGCCATGCTGAATGATTATCGGTTTTTAGAAGATGAGCATAAAAAGCATGATGCGCGCTGGGTTAATCGCCCATTAATTGAAAATCAGCACATTAAACAGGCACAAAAGTCGGGAACGGTTCAGAATAAAGTTTGGCGTGGACTGAAACATGCAATTTCAATGCGTAAACAACATGCGATATTTGGGCAGGCCAAAACTCAAATATTACCAACCGCCAATCCACACATTTTTGCTTATCAAAGACAAAATGAATCGGATCTAGCTGTTTGTATTTATAACTTCAGTGAACATACACAGCAGGTGACTCCGGATGTACTGGTTGGACTCAGCCAGTTTGAACAGATGATTGATTTAATCAGTGGTAATCAAGTACCCGTGCAGTTTAATCACAACCTTGAACTGTCGCCTTATCAGTCTTTATGGTTAATTAAGTCTTAAAATATCAAGTTGATATAAGCTTATAAAATTGAATTGACAGGGATCTGTTTGAAGATCTCTGTCTGTATAAAACCCAGAACTGAGCTTCTCATAAATTATTCTGACTGACCGAAATGATTTTGGTCTTTTTTTCACAATATTTTACTGTATTTTAACTGCATTATTTTTGTTTCTGTTACTCGCATTTTTGCTTAAACTGAGTATAATTTGCGGCCTTAATTTTGTATCCAATTTGCGATTGGACTAAAACAAGAGGAAATTCAATGAAATTTGTTGTCGCAGCACTTTATAAATTCACCCGCCTGGAAAACTTTGAAGCTTTGCGTGACCCTTTACATAAGGTCATGACAGATAATGAAGTCAAAGGGACTTTGTTGTTAGCCGTCGAAGGGATTAATGGTACTATATCCGGCCCGCGAGAAGGTATAGACGCCGTTTTACAATGGTTAAAATCTGATCCCCGTCTGGTTGATATTGAACACAAAGAATCTTTAGCTGATGAGCAAACGTTTTATCGCACCAAAGTTAAACTGAAAAAAGAAATTGTGACTATGGGGGTTGAAGGGATAGATCCTAATCAAGTGGTTGGCACTTACGTAGAACCAAAAGACTGGAATAATTTGATTTCTGATCCGGAAGTTTTATTAGTTGATACCCGAAACGACTACGAAGTCGCGATTGGCACCTTTGAAAATGCAGTTGATCCGAAAACAACCACTTTTCGTGAATTTCCTGAATATGTAGAAAAGCATTTAGATCCTGAAAAACATAAAAAAGTTGCTATGTTTTGCACCGGTGGTATTCGCTGTGAAAAGTCGACTGCTTATTTAAAAGAGCAGGGCTTTGATGAGGTTTATCACTTAAAAGGCGGTATCTTAAAATATCTGGAAGAAGTGCCGCAAGCAGAGACTATGTGGAAAGGTGAGTGCTTTGTATTTGACCAAAGGGTTACCGTTGACCATGGATTAAATCAAGGCAGTTATGACCAGTGTTATGCTTGCCGTATGCCCATCACTGAAGCAGAGAAACAAGACGAAAAATACCAAAAAGGTGTAAGTTGTCCGCATTGCTTTGATAAAACTTCAGATGAAGATAAAGCCCGCTTTGCTGAAAGGGAGCGTCAGATTCAGTTAGCTGAAAAGCGTGGTGCTGTTCATATCGGTGATGAAGAGACCGTTAAAGTAAAAGCTTAATTGCACTGAAATTAAACAGGGCACAGTGATATGTGCCCTAAAATGATTGTTCACATATCTTTTCCAAAATTTGTTATTTTCCTCGTCTATAAAATTTAACACTTGTCAAACGGATTAAAATTGATTAAGTTAAATTTAGACCATAAAATATCCAGCCGTCAGTTAGTTACGTTAAGTTTCATTGAATTGACTTAGTAAACATTTTGTAAGAATATTGCGCAAGCAATTGATATTGTCTGGTTTTAGAAGGTTTTCTCTCTATATTCTAACAGGGCAAATTGTTAATTTAATGCTGGCAAAGTCTCGTTTAAAAGTGTTTATCATCAGCACAGATTTTATCGGTTTATCTCTTCTTCTATGGCTGGAATAACAGAACGGTCATTTAATTATAATAATTTTTAATGGTTAAATATGGGAATTTAATCTCTTTTCAAGCGGTATTGGACTTGCCAAATTTTGAGAGCTGACTAAATTGAATTTAAATCCTAATTTTAAAGATATAAGTGAGATAAAAAATATTATGTCTAGCGAAAATGCACTGCTTACAATCTTAGCTGAAAAGATTAAAAATGATTCACTGGTTTTGCCTACGCTACCTGACATTGCAATGAAAGTCAGACAAGCGGCGGATGATCCTGAAATCAATTTACAAACCATGGCCGAAGTGATTGCACAAGACCCGGCTTTAACGGCCCGTATGCTCAAAATTGCAAACAGTGCTTATTTAGGTCGAACTGTTAAAGTGGAATCTTTAAATCAGGCGGTGACTCGTATTGGATTGCGTCATATCAAAAATATTGCAACTGCATTGGCAATGGAGCAATTGTTTATTTCCCAGAACGAAATCGTAACTGAATTTCTCGATAAAATATGGCTCTATACAATTGATGTATCGGCTAAATCTATGGCGCTGATGAAATTGTATAAATCCAGAAACAAACATAGTGCGGTCAATCTGGATACCATTACACTGGCCGCTATGGTGCATAATATAGGTGTATTGCCGATTTTAACAGAGGCTGAAAAACACCCTGAAGTATTTGCCAATCCGGATTTTTTAGATGGTGCTATTGCCAGGTTATCCGGTCGAATTGGCGGCTCAATTATGCGCAAATGGGAATTCAGTCAGGAGTTTGTGACTGTGGTAGAAAGGTGGAGTGACAGACGTTATGAACCTGACAATGTATCCTATATCGACTTTGTCAGAATAGCGGCTATGGATGCCGGTGTGATGCCCATTACCGAAACTCGGGATGCATTTTTAGGACGCTATGTTGAAAAAGGTATTATTCCGGACGAAGACTATCTGATTGAAGATGAGTTTTTAGAAGAATATAACGCGGCTAAAACCATTTTTATCGATTAAAATTTGCGGTATTTGACCGGTAATAAACAGATTGGCCCTTGTTTTTTGCCGGACTCGCCCTAAAGTTATAAAGAAGCGTTACAAATACATGACCAATTCATCATAACGATTTGAAGTGGATATTTAATCTAAAAAGGAGTCGTTTATTCAGTTAAATACTGAAACAAAACAAATTAAAACAAACTACAAACCTTGGATCTACCCGTTTGTTATGGTGGTCTTGTCAATCGTCTCTTTGTCTTTGGCAAAAGATTTCCTCCTGCCAGTTATCTTATCTTTTATTTTAAGCTTAATTTTGTCACCCGCGGTTCGTTTTTTAATTCGCCATAAAGTGCCGAGCGTTTTGGCCAGTGCTTTTATGCTGGCAGTGAGTTGTGGTGTGTTTATTGGCGCTATCTGGCTGGTGACGCCAGGGGTCGCACAATGGATGTCAGCTGCACCGGATAAAATCGAGCAAAGACTCAATACAGATAAAGAGATTAAACAAACAATTGATAAGTTGCAGGAAACGTCCAAGAAAGTGAATGATGCGGTCGAAAAAATTGCAATAGAAGACAAAGCATCTGAACAGGCAAGCGTGGTCATTGAACAAAATTCCTGGTCTTCTGAATTACTGACAGGTTTACAAAAAGGCCTGAGTAGTACTTTGCTTATTTTTGCATTAACCTTATTTTTACTGATAAGCGGCAATGAGCTGGTATTAAATCTGGTTCGCTTGTCGAGTCAAAAAAACAAACGAAAGCGTTTTATTCGTTTATTTCAAAGGTTAAGAAGCGAGGTGGGGCGATATCTGGGCGCCGCTTTTTTAGTTAATCTGACATTGGGGTGTTTAACCAGTTTAATCTTTTGGTATTTAGACGTCCCCCTGGCATGGACTTGGGTCGTTTTGGTGACGTTTTTACGGTTTATACCTTACGTCGGGATTAGTTTGATTGCCATTTTACTGGTGCTGGTTTCTCTAACCCATTTTGATAATTTATGGGAAACGCTCATGCCGGTTGGCATCTTTTTGAGCCTTTCAACTCTATTTGGCTTTATTGTTGATCCACTTGTCCATGGCATGCGTTTAAAAATAAACCCTATCATTGTTTTTATATCTGTTATTTTCTGGGGCTGGCTATGGGGCGCTGCCGGTGCCATCATTGCTGTGCCTTTATTAACAGTGGCTTTGGTGACAGCGGATTGTATGGGCTGGCACACCTTAACAAAAATTGTAACCCGAACTTCATAAAGCAGCGAATACAGGAGGTCCTGTGCAAAAATCCTCGTCAGGTTTTATTTATCCGAACCGATTGTTAAAAGACAATGGTGAAACCAGAAAAGTTGGTTATGAGCTTGAGTTTGCCGGGCTTGAAATTGATTCGGTTATTGATATTGTGGCTCGGGCATTAAACGCTGAAAAAGAGCAAAAGTCGCAGGCTGAATATCTGTTACACAGTGATACGCTCGGCAAGTTTAAAATCGAACTTGACTGGCAGTTTGCCAAGCAAACTGCAGCGGAGCGGGCGGCCTCTCATGGGCAAACTAAGGAAGAAGACAAATTTACACACTGGTTGACAAAAGTCGCCAGCCAGGTTGTTCCGGTCGAAATTGTCTGTCCGCCAATTGCAATTGAGCACCTTGAACAGCTTGAACCTGTGGTTAAGCAGTTGTCTGAATCCGGCGCTTTAGGCACAGATGAGTCGGTTTTTTATGCATTTGGCGTTCATATTAATCCGGAACTGCCGGACTTATCGCCGGCAACTATCGCTCAGTATATAAAGGCCTATGCTATCGCTCAAAACTGGTTGGTTAAAGCGCATAAAATTGACCCAATTCGGCGGGTTACGCCTTATATTGACTTGTACCCGGATGAGTATATTAAAGCGGTACTGGCCTATGATGAATCTATTAGTCTCAAACAAATCATTCAGGATTATTTGGAGTTTAACCCGACACGAAACCGGGGCCTGGATTTATTACCCTTATTTAAATATTTAGAGCCAGAAATTATTGAAAGCAATATCAAAGATGACAGAATCAATGCCAGGCCTACGTTTCACTACCGTTTGCCAAACTGTGAAATTGATCGCTCGAAATGGTCTTTATCTGAAAGCTGGAATGTCTGGTGTGTGATTGAATCTTTAGCACAAAGGGAAAGTGTTTTAAACGAGTTAACCCAGCAGTGGCTTGATTATCAATCAACGTTAAAACTAAAAACAGAACCATGGCACACAATACTCGATCAACTTCATCAAAACCTGTTATCGGCGTAACGGGTAATGATAAATGGTTCTCACCTTCTTGGTGGTCTATCCGTCTGGCCATTTTTATGGCGGGTGGACAGGCGCTTCGGGTGAGTATTAAACACCCGGTCAAACTTTCAAAACTGGATGCACTTGTGATTAGTGGTGGTGATGATATTCATCCTACTCTGTATGATGAAGACGTGGACCCTAACGTATTTTACGATGTTGCAAGAGATAGATTAGAAATTGACGCAATAGAATATGCGTTTAGTCAGTCCTTGCCGCTTCTTGGTATATGTCGCGGTTATCAGTTAACGAATGTGGTCGCCGGTGGTAGTTTGTATTCTGATATCCGAAAACTCAGAGTGAAGACAAAAAACATTAAGCTATTATTGCCGAAAAAAAACATTAGGCTGTTAGCCAATACTTTATTGAATAAAATTTTAGGTCAGCCCGAACGGCTTAAAGTCAACAGTTTGCATCATCAGGCGGTTCATCATTTAGGTCAGGGGTTTAAAGCGGTTGCATTTGATCAGGATAAATTTATTCAGGCGATTGAGCACGATACCTTGCCGATGATTGGGGTACAATGGCATCCCGAATATTTATTGTTTATGAAAAGCCAACGTCAATTATTTAGCTGGCTGGTGCATAAAGCGAGTGATGTAGCCTAATCATGTTGTCCTATTTCATTTTATTTTCGTCGTCTTTTCTGGCGGCTACTATTTTACCTTTTTATTCTGAATTCATTTTATTTGGTTTACTCAAACAGGGTGAACCTGCGTGGTTGCTGGTTGTTGTTGCGACTGCCGGGAATACTTTGGGCTCGGTTGTAAATTGGTATTTAGGTTTATATATACTAAAATTTCAAAATAAAAAATGGTTTTATTTTAAACAAAAACAAATTGAAAAAGCGCAAGTCTGGTTTGCCCGCTATGGTCTTTGGAGTCTGTTGTTTGCCTGGCTACCACTGGGTGGTGATGTATTAACCCTGATTGCAGGTATTATGCGGGTTAAATTAATAACCTTTGTTGTTTTGGTAGGCATTGGCAAGTTATGTCGCTACTTAGCTGTAGTTTATTTAAGTCAGTTCACTTTCGGATTTTAATCTATATTTAATCCAATAAAACTGAGTGACCGGTCCGGTTAGTATATGTAAAGAGTGGATGGCTAATGACAAAGTGGTTCAAGCAACACTTCAGGTATTTGTACTGCCGGTATTTTATTTTGTTCAGTGTCATTTTTGTGAGCCCGGTATGGGCACTTGAATCTGTGACATTAACATTGAAATGGAAACATCAGTTTCAGTTTGCGGGTTATTATATGGCCAAAGAAAAAGGCTATTACCGTGATGCCGGTTTTGATGTGGATATTAAACCACGCAATCCGCAACAGTCGCTACTTGAACCGGTTTTATCAAAATCTGCCGAATTTGGTATATCAGATTCAGCGATAGTGCTTTCATACCTGAATGATCAGCCTGTTGTTGTTTTATCTGCTATTTTCCAGCATAGTCCTTTAGTCTTTTTAACCCGTAAAGAAGATAATATTTTTAGCCCATTTGAATTAGTCGGCAAAAAAGTGATGTTCCAACGTGGAATGGATGACGCTTCATTATCTGCCATGTTCAATCAGTTAAATATATCAAATCAAGATTATACTTTGGTCAAACAAAACTTTGATCCGCTTGCATTACTCCATTCAGACATAGATGCCATGTCTGCTTATATATCGAATCAACCTTTTTTATACCAACAGCAGGATGTACCTATTCGGATCATAGATCCAACTAATTATGGGATAGATTTTTACGGGGATGTTTTGTTTGCCCATCAGGATTATGTCAAGCAGTTCCCACAAAGAGCAGATGCATTCAGACAAGCCAGTATCAAAGGATGGCAGTATGCACTTAATCATATGGATGAAGCCATTGAACTGATTTTAACACAGTACAACAGTCAAAAATCACGAGCCCATTTGCAGTTCGAAGCTGAAAAAACCAGAGCTATGATTTCACCGGATTATGTCCCTGTAGGCACTATTCATCTGCAAAGATTTGAGAAAATAGCAACAATATATCGGGACCTGAAGATGGCTGACTCAAATAAAATGCTGACTAAGTTTACACTGGATGATTATTTACAGGGGCAGCAAGGGTTTTACGGATTGTTGCTGAAATTATCAGCGGCTGGACTGGTGGTGTTCGCGGTGATAATAACTGGGTTAACTTTGTTTAATCGTAAGCTTACTCTGGCTGTTAAAGCTAAGACTAAAGCGCTGGAAAAATTGAATCAACAGCTTCAAGGACAGTTAGAGATTATAGAGCAGTCCAACGAGTTTTTAATACATGCTAAAGAGCAGGCTGAGTCAGCTAATCGCGCCAAAACCAGTTTTTTATCCAATATGAGTCATGAAATCCGGACCCCGTTAAATGCAGTTATCGGCTTCTCGCAATTGGCAAATCTGGCGGATGATCAAAATCAGATTAAAGATTATGTTGCCCGAATCCGAGTATCGGGCGATCATTTGTTATCCTTGATAAATGATATATTGGATTTATCTAAAATAGAGTCAAATGCAATCAAGTTGGAAGTCGTCCATTTTAGTGTATTGCAAACAGTTGAAAAGGTGATTCAAATTTGTCAATTGAAAGCGCAAGCTAAACAATTGAACCTGGATTGGGGAGTTGATACTGCGGTCCCTGAGTATGTGTTAGGTGACTCACTTCGTTTAGAGCAAGTGTTAATCAATTTATTAAACAATGCGATTAAGTTTACCCATCAGGGCAGTGTTAAACTGCTGGTTAAGGTTAAACCAAACGATTTTGGTCAAGACGGTAATTCGGCTTTGGTTCGTTTATTTTTTCAGATTTCTGATACGGGAATCGGGATGAATCCGGCTCAATTAAACGCGATTTTTAAACCATTTGGCCAGGCTGACAGTTCAATTACCCGTCATTTTGGCGGCAGTGGTTTGGGTTTGGTTATTTCGCAACAGATAGTGCACCTTATGCAGGGGGAAATAGTAGTAGAAAGTGAGCCTGACCAGGGATCTGTGTTCTGCTTTGATGCCTACTTTGAGTTGCCTGAAGAAAACATGCTTGCAATACAAACTAAAAACAAGATAAATTCATCTGCAGTCGATGTCGTCAATTTTGAACAGAAAAATATTCTGCTAGCTGAAGATAATGATATTAATCAGATTATCGCAACTGAAATGCTGTCTCAATTTAAATTGAATGTCGAGATTGCCAATAACGGTGAAGAAGCCATTCAAAAGTGCCAGCAGAAAAATTATGATTTAGTTTTTATGGATGTACAAATGCCGGTGATTGATGGTTTATCGGCTACGCAGGCAATTCGGGCATTTAACCCGTCTATTTGTATTGTTGGAATGTCGGCCAATGCCAGTAATGAGGATATCAAACTAAGTAAAAAAGTCGGAATGAATGACTATATTACTAAACCAATTGATTTAAATAAACTAAGAGGGGTTTTAATTCAATATCTGGCTTGATAAGGCCGACTTAAATTGCATAGGATTAAGCCAGTCTGGATATTTATTCAGTTCTGATTAACCTGACATCAAAGTGCAACACTGCATTCGGGCCTATTTTGCCACTGTTTCCTTTTTTACCCCAGGCTAATTCGGGTGGGATAACAAATTCATATCTGGAACCGATTGGCATAAGTAAAATACCTTCCCGTAAACCTTCTATTGCTTCTGCAAGTGAAAACTCTTCCGGTAAGCCAGCTTTATAGCTATCGGCGATGACAGTGCCATCTGCGAGTCTAATTCTCTGATTAATCACGACAGTATCAAACTCTGTAACCTGCTCACCATCTGCTTGCTCGATTATTTTATATATGAGTCCCGAACCGGTTTCAATTGCATCCGGATGACTACTGAATTTTGTGATAAAAGCTTCTGTATTTTTTTTATTAAGACCGGCTGAACCTTTTGAGTTTCCGGATTTTTTTTTAGCCACTGTGAATATCTACCTTTTACGAATTTTTTAAAATTTTATCTAACCAAGCGCTGGGCAATAAGCGTTTCAAAAAGCCCATCAGATAGGTTGGAAACGTTACATAATATCTGGGTTTGGCCCGTTTTGCCTCTATTGCATGAATCAACCTAGCATAAACCGCTTCAGGCCCCAGCGTAAAGCGCATTGCCGGCCCCTGGGTTTTAAGCCGCTTCACCAAATTCTGATAGGTTTGTTTAAACGGACTTTGTTCAATATCAATATTTTGCTCAAACTGGGAGAGCGCATTGGCTCTAAAGTTTGATAAAATTGGACCTGGCTCAATCAAACTGATTTGAATCTGTGTGTCGGCTAATTCTAACCTAAGCGTGTCTGTTAAGCCTTCAATTGCAAATTTGGATGCATTATAAGGGCCTCTGAAGCGCATCGCAACAAAGCCCAATACGGAACTATTTTGTACTATGCGACCCGAATTAAAAGTGCGCATGTGTTTGATGCATAACTGAGTGAGTTGGTGCCAGCCAAATACATTGGTTTGAAACTGTGTTAATAAAAGCTCGCGGCTAATATCTTCTAATGCGCCGGGCTGGGCGTAGGCGCCATTATTGAATAAAACATCAATTTGATGATTGCTTGCCATTTCAACCGCCCAGTTAAACCCGTTTTCGACGCTCTTGGGATCGGATAAATCAAGTTGCTGGCATAAAATACCAAGGTTTGTTAATTTGTCGATATCATTCGGGTTTCTGACGGTCGCAAGCACTTGATAGCCTGCGTGGCTCAGTTCCGTTGCACAATAAAGCCCGATGCCAGACGAACAGCCGGTTATCAGCACTGTTTTTTTATTCATGGTGAATTTTTACAACAAAATATTGAGAAAAGGTTTATGTTATCAGGATTAAAGGCTTTTTTTGAACAAAATCTGAAAAAACAGGCTGAATTGCCACAAATGACCAATGAACTGGCTTGCGCCTGCTTGCTGGCAGAAGTGATTTTTGCAGACAGTGAATTTGATGAGAGTGAATGGCAGGCACTTTTAGCCAGACTAAAATTAACCTTTGATTTAGCCGAGGAAGATTTGCTTGAATTGGCTGAAACTGCTAAATATCAGGTTAAAAATGCAAATGACCTTTATCAGTTTACCCGTGTTGTAAAAGAGATGGACTATGATAAACGGGTTCACTTGATTGACGGATTATGGCAGGTCGCGTTTGCTGATGGTAGCCTGGACCCGCATGAGGAACACATTATACGGCGGATTTGTGAGTTAATTGGCCTAAATCACAGTGACTTCATTAAAGCTAAACTGGCTCAGTCCCGATCTGGTTAGCTTTTCATGCTGACAGGTTTGGGTTTTGGCATTTTGAGTAAACCGTATAGCGTTTGTCGTGCGTATACAAATGTACCCAGATTTCATGTGAGCTGACTTGCTGCCAGAACTCTGATTGGTGCTGCGCAGGGCATATCATCTGATTAATGTAGTTTTGTTGTTGCTCTTTGCTCATATCCAGCTTGTCCGGAATCTGGATAAATGCATTTATGCTGTTATTGATTACTCTGGCATCTTCAAAGCGCCAGTCACCATAGACAAATTTGGCTTGAAAGGTTTGTCTGACATTTTTAACGACTGCTGTGGGGATTTTATCATCTGATGCAGTTAATCCATTTTCATTCTGATACGCTGAGGCCTGATTACAGCCGGTTAACTGACTGGCACAAAAAAAGGCGAATAAATTCATCAAAACAACAGATTTTATATTTATTTTATTAAACATGTTTTCAACCCAACAACTTAAATGACCTGACTTGCTTTAGTTATCGGGAAAGAAAATTAAAACTTTAATGAATATAATGAAAAAGCGTTTAAAACCGTGTGAGTTTGTCACTGGTCAGATGTCTGTGTTTTTAGCGTGTCTTTTAGTTATCGAAACCTTATCCAGTTTTTCAGTTTTTGTTTGCGCAAAGCTAATAAGATAAGGATGACGGTCAGATACAAAAAAGGTTCACTGATATCGGCTTTACGAGACCAGTAAAAATGAATCCAAACCAGAATACTCGCCGGATAAATCCAATAATGCAGCCTTTGCCAGTTTTTACCTAGTTTACGTCTGACACTATGGGGTGAAGTTATGGCTAACAAAAATAATATGACAAAGCCAGACATGCCCAGCCAGATGTATGGACGTTTGATTAACTCTTCTATAAACAAGCTCACCTGAAACCCAAGTTCAAACCACCAGAAATTTAACAGGTGACAACAGGCATAAAAAAAACAATAGAGCCCGATTAAGCGGCGGGTTTGCATTAGCCAGCCCAGTTTAAAAAATTTAGCACTCGGTGAGACGAGCAGGGTAAGTAATAATATATTGAGCGCACCTATACCGGTAAAGTGAATAATCGCCTTGACTGGATCGGCACCGTTCTGATCTGTGATTGACCAGTAATAATTAAAAAGTAACGGGGTCAAAGCGCATAGGTGGATGGCAACCTTAATAACAAAAACCGGGTTTAATGTTTTCATTAAAAATGACGCCTTAAATCCATATCTTTATATAAATGAGCCACCTGTTCTGCATAACCGTTAAATGGCAAGGTCTTTATTCTTTGTTGGTCAAATAAACCGCCTGAGGTAATCAGGCGTTCACTGGCTTGACTCCATCTTGGGTGGTCAACGTCTGGATTCACGTTCGCATAAAAACCGTATTCATTGGGGGCAGACAGATTCCAAGTGGTTTTAGGCATAATTTTAGACAGTTTGATTTCGGTAATACTTTTGATACTTTTAAAGCCGTATTTCCATGGCACCACTAAACGGATCGGCGCTCCGTTTTGGTTCGGTAAGGATTTTCCATATAAGCCAACCGCTAAAAAAGCGAGTGGATTCATCGCTTCATCAATTCTAAGCCCTTCGGTATAAGGGTAAGGGATAGAGCCTCCAATCAGTCGACTTGATTGGCCGCGCATTTCGCTGGGGCGATGAAGGGTTTTAAAACTCACATATTTTGCGCCTGAACTAACGCCTGCCTGTTTTAACAAATCAGCCAGAGAAAATCCAACCCAGGGGATAACCATAGACCAGGCTTCTACGCAGCGCAGACGATACACTCGCTCTTCAAGCGCAAACCGCTTAAATAAGTCTTCGTAATTTAAAGTGATTTTTTGTTCTACCAGACCTGAAATCGTGAGTTCCCATGGATTGGTCGTCAGGTTATGCGCATGTTCACTCGGGTCTTGTTTGCTGGTGCCAAACTCATAAAAATTATTATAGTGAGTGACTTTTTGCTCAGGCGTGAGTTCAAAACCGCTTTTATCCAGGGCCTTAAAATTAAGTGGTTTGGGCGGCTCCGGATCTTTTTTCGGTGGCGTATCATCCGATTTTAACCAGTCAAACAGGCCCGCATGAGAAGGGCTGGTTATTAGTGAGCCTGCGCCGACAAACCCCATTTTTTTCAGAAAATCTCTTTTATTGTTGAAGATGTCTTCATCGGTAATTTGATGGTCTTTAAACTGACTTCGGTTCGATTTAATGATCTTCATTGTTTGTCCTGTAACGGTTAAAACGGATAAAAGTATTGAGATTTATTACTGATAAACTTGAATCTCTGATCAATATAGACAGGTATTGCCTTGGTTTTATTTCATCTCTTTAAAAAATTTCTGGCTTGTTTATGCCAAACTATGATGGTTAATCAATATTTACCGGCGCAAAGCGGCTATTTGAATAGAGTGAGATGGCGATTCCAGCTTGAAAGCATCAAGCTGGAATAGAGCGCACATTCGTTTGGGTTAAGACAGAATACGTACTTCTCTTTGTGGAAATGGTATTTTGATCCCATTTTCTTTCAACTGCTCAAAAATAGCTAAGTTAGCGATATATTTAAGCTCAAAAAAGCGTTCGGTAGGCACCCAGTAGCGAATACCAATATTGATAGAACTATCACCAAATTCATCAATGCCAATTTGAGCCGGTTTTTTATTATCTATCCATTCAAATTGCGCCAGAACATGGGCAATAATTTCAATCGCTTTTTTGGGATCCGAGTCGTAACTAATCCCTATGCAGGCATCCACCAGTTTGTTTTCATATGAGTTGTGTAAAATATCACCGATTAAATATTTATTAGGGATAACGATATCTTCTTCTTCTTCATTTACAAGCAAAGTATTGGGCAGTCTGATTTCTTTGACGACCCCCGTTACATTCTGAATTGTAATTGTATTACCTACTTTAAACGGTCGCGTCAGAATAATCGCCAAACCTGCCCCATAATTAGATAAAGTACCTTGCAGGGCCAAACCTGCGCCTAAGGAAATTGCACCTATGGCGGCTACAAATGGCGTAATACTGATTCCGATTTTACCCAGTGCAATGACAATGCCGATCGCCAGTACCAGAATTTTTAATAAATTGGCTAAAAACTGACTAAGGGTGACATCCACTTTTTTGGTGAGTAAAAAACCTTTAACCCAATTTGAAAACTTGGAAGCCAACCATAAAAAGAGGATAAAAATGACCAGTGCACCTACTAGCTGGAAGCTGTATGTGACCAGGTACTCAATAACCATGTCATAATATTTTTGTAATTTTTCAATATCTTGATCGAACATAATTGATCTCTGCTGTCGAATAGGGGGGAACTTACGGGTGTTATTTTTACTCTAGTGTAATTTAACTGAGTTGCCAAGATTGCAAAACACAAGATTAATCTGTAACTTTTAACTCTGTTTCAGGGTCATATAATTACAAGCGGTCAAAAGACCTAATTATTCGTTATTTTTATTGAGTTGTTTTATGTTTAAAAAATCAATGTTAAGTATCTCCGCAGCAGCACTGGCTCTGTCTACTTCTGTTTGGGCAAAACCAGATGAGGCAGCTATTAAACAATCGGTTCAAACCGAACTGGGGTTGTCTGTGCAAACCATTACTGAATCTCCGGTTGAAGGTTTAGCCAGTGTGATGACCGACAGAGGGTTATTTTATGTTTCTGACAATGGGCAGTACTTATTTCATGGCAATTTATTTAATATAAAAGCTGGCATGAAAAATGAGACTGAAGCGCAAATGACAGCAATGCGTGCGGCGGAAATTGCAGAATATAAAGATGATGCCATTGTTTATAAAGCCAAAAATGAAAAATACGCAATCAATGTGTTTACCGACATAACCTGTGGTTACTGCCGCAAAATGCATAATGAAATGCAGGGATATAACGATTTAGGTATTACAGTTCGCTATTTAGCTTTTCCGCGTGGCGGGATAGCAAGCAAATCCTATAACGATATGGTGAGTGTATGGTGTGCTCAAGATACTCAGGAAGCTCTGACCGAAGCTAAAGTGAATAATCACATCGTCGCTAAAACCTGCGATAATTCAGTCGCTGAACAATATAAGCTGGGCTCAAAAGTTGGCGTAACAGGCACGCCGGCTGTTGTATTAGACAATGGTATGCTGGTACCCGGTTATCGTCCGCCAGCAGATATGTTAAAAGTACTTCAGGGCAGTTAAAAGGTTGTAGAAGATGCAAATAGTTCGGCGGAAAACCGAATTAGCAGACAACTTGCCTTCCTCACTTCATCCATTATTGCGTCAGGTATTAGTCCGGCGCAATTTGGTCGATGCGACTCAGTTAGATCTGTCAGCTAAACAATTGGCCAAACCTTGTTTGGCTGATTTAGATAAAGCAGTTGTTTTGTTAGAAAAAGCCATTATTGCGCTGAAAAAAATTGTGATTGTTGGTGATTTTGATGCCGATGGTGCAACTAGCACAGCCTTAACTTATAGCGCACTTAAACAACTGGGTTGTCGGAATATCGATTTTCTGGTGCCCAATCGTTTTGATTATGGCTATGGGTTATCTGAACCTTTGGTTGACGTCGCAGAGCAAATGGGCGCTCAGCTTATCATTACGGTTGATAACGGTATTTCCTGTATTGGTGGCGTTGCCAAAGCAAAAAGTTTAGGCATAGACGTTATTGTGACCGATCACCATTTACCAGGCTCACAGTTACCACAAGCCGATGCGATTATTAATCCAAATCGTGCTGATTGCCCGTTTCCAAGCAAAGCTATTGCGGGTGTGGGGGTGGCATTCTACTTGATGCTGGCGCTGCGCAGTCATTTACGTGAGCAGGGGTATTTTTCTCAATATCAGTTAAAAGAACCGAATTTTGGCGAGTTACTGGATTTAGTCGCGCTGGGGACAGTGGCAGACGTTGTGCCTTTAGATGAAACTAACCGGATTTTGGTCCAGCAGGGAATCAACCGAATCCGTCAGGGTTATTGTCGACCGGGTATTAAAGCCTTGCTGGATGTTGCCCAAAAAGATCACAAACAACTGGTTTCGTCCGATTTTGGTTTTGCAATTGGTCCCAGGTTAAATGCAGCCGGACGTCTCGATGATATGAGTCTGGGTATTAGCTGCCTACTTGCCCCTGACTATACTCAAGCCATGCATCTGGCAAGTCGTCTTGATGAACTAAATAAAGAGCGCCGGGCGATAGAAAGCAGTATGCAAATTGAAGCGCTTAAAACCATGGATACAATTCATCTGGATAATATACCCGCGGGTATTTGTTTATTTCAGGATGACTGGCATCAGGGCGTTATCGGTATTTTAGCCGGACGAATAAAAGAAAGGTTTCACCGTCCGGTTGTCATCTTCGCAGAAGACAATGATGAAGTGCTAAAAGGCTCCTGCCGCTCTATTCCCGGCTTTCATATCCGGGATGCACTGGAGGCCATTGATAGCCAGTTTCCGGATTTGATTGTTAAATTTGGGGGGCATGCAATGGCAGCTGGCTTGTCGATAAATAAAAACCGGTATGAAGCATTTAAATCTGCATTTGAACAAACGGTGGCAAACTTGGTTCAACCTCATTTGCTGACCAATACCATTTTGTCAGACGGAGAGTTACAGGCTGATGATTTAACCGTTGAAGTTGCTGATTTATTAAAAAAAGCCATGCCCTGGGGGCAGTGTTTTGATGCACCTGTATTTGATGATGTGTTTATGGTTGCGCAGGAAAAACTCTTGCAGGAAAAACATGTAAAATTTGTCCTGATTCATAACTCAGGTCTGGCAGTTGATGCCATTTGGTTTAATTATAATCCTAAATACTGGACGCTGGGCAAAAATACTCAAATTCATGCGGCGTTTTCTTTGGATGTGAATCACTTCAGAGGGAAATCTCAAGTGCAGTTAATTTTGCAGGCGGGTCTGGAAGTTGATGCGCATTAACTGATTGTTTTGTTGGCATTATGTGTTATTTTTATAACAATTAGTTTATTAGTGTGGCTTGCCACTTCAGGTTAGCAGATGAAATATAAAGCGACTTCTTTTGACATCGCATACAAAGCGGGAGTCTCTCAGTCTACCGTATCCCGGGCGCTGAGAAACAGCCCTTTGGTTAATGAAGAAACCCGTAAAAAGATTCAGGCAATAGCCAAAGAACTCAATTATAAAGTTGATAAAAATGCCAGTAACTTGCGCTCGCAACATACAGGCACACTAGCTTTGTTATTGTTTGAAGACCCCACCAGTGATGACTCACTTATTAATCCGTTTTTTCTATCTATGCTGGGCAGCATTACCCGGGCAGCTGCGCAAAAAGGGTATGATTTACTGGTCTCATTTCAGCAATTAAGCGATGACTGGCATGCAGATTATGAAGATGCCTCTAAAGCCGATGGTTTAATCTTACTCGGTTATGGCGATTATGTTGATTATGAAGAAAAGCTTCACCAGTTAGATGAGCAAGGAACACACTTTGTCCGGTACGGTTCGGTTGCGGAAAATCAGCCGGGGATTTCGTTTGGTTGTGATAATTTTGAAGGTGGATACCTGGCAACCAAACATTTAATTGATAGCGGACGTCGTCACTTCGCATTTTTGGGTGGGGCGTCTGATCACTGTCCTGAATTTTGGGCTCGCTATCAGGGGCACTGTCATGCCCTTAAAGAAGCCGGACTGGAAATTCGCAGTGAGTGTCAGTCTGATGCGATTTCAACTGAAGAGTCGGGCTATGAAGCTGCTCAGGCATTGATTGCACAAAAAATCAAACTGGATGCGGTTATTTGTGCATCAGACTTAATTGCAATTGGCGGTATGCGGGCGATTCAGGAAGCCGGATATAAAGTGCCGGAAGACGTTGCTTTTGTTGGTTTTGACGATATTCCTATGGCTTCTTTCAGTAATCCACCGCTGACAACTATTCAGCAAAATACGCGTTTAGCCGGAGAAATGCTGGTAGAAGCAATCGTTAATTTAATCCATAACCTTGACGTAAAACCCAGTCTGACACCCGCCACTTTGGTTATCAGAAAGTCTTGTGGCAGTTAACTTTTAGCATGCAATACACAGACGAATACTGGATGGAAAAAGCCATTGAGTTGGCAAAACAAGCCGAAATCGAGGGCGAAATTCCGGTGGCTGCAATTGTGGTTAAAGACAACCAAATGATTGCCAGTGGTTATAACCGCTCTATTCAGCAGCATGATGCCTCCGCTCATGCCGAAGTGATTGCGATTCGAGCAGCGGGTCAGGTGCTGCAAAATTACCGCTTGGTAGATTGCACTTTGTATGTCACTTTGGAGCCTTGTCCTATGTGTGCCGGTTTATTGGTACACAGCCGGGTTAAGCGTTTGGTCTATGCGGCACAAGATGAAAAAACCGGCGCCTGTGGATCGGTTTTTAATTTGGCAGCACACGAAAAGCTCAATCATCAAATCGAAATCACCCAAGGTGTACTCGCGGACAAAGCTTCTGCTCAGATATCCGCTTTTTTTAAGCGCCGCCGGGCAGAAATTAAAGCGAAAAAGCAGGCGCTTAAACAAGCACAGGTATTAACTGAATCTCAACTACCTAAGGCCTAATCCGGGTACAGAGATAAAACCGTTACAGCAAGTGTTTGCTGTGATCAGGCAAAAATCTGAATTGTAGCAGTTGGTATTCAGGCGCTGAAACACACCTTGAAGCGATAAAGCTGAAGTTAAATAACAAGCTCGGGTTAACGCAATCCAGACAAGCCAAAGCCGGGATGACATTAAAACGAAACAAAAATAAGATTTAGTAAGTGGGTTTAAACTTGAGTCTTTAGCGAGAAATTCTGGAGATGGTTAATAGAGTGAGGTGGTTATTATTTAGTTGAAGGCAAATGAAAGAAGCTTATATATTGCTGTCTTCCATTTGCATATGAGCAAAAGATTTTCTGCGGTTGATTACTTTAGAATGGATCTTTTTTAACATAGTTTTGCGGCGACCTGCACCGGCTGAATTTAAACGTCTTTTCATAAATAAGTTTTCCTTATTGTTAATTTAATTGCCTTATTGGCGGTAAAAATGCTTTATTGCTTTTGCATTTTAATTACTACACCACATGAATATGACAAAAACATTAAAATGTAAATAGTTTTTATCATATTCATGCAAATAACTGCGTTTTTTGCGATATACCTGTTATTTAATGCCTTGATGCATTTTTTCAACCCATAATTTAGTGGCGCCACATACTGCAACTGGCATGACAAATAAATTAATGACAGGGATCATGGAAAACAGGCTGACGATAATGCCAAAACCAAAACTGGATGATTTTTTATCCCAGAGTTGATCGCGCATCCGGCTAAATGTGATCTCATGATTATCAAACGGAAAATCCAGATATTGAATGGCCATCATCCAGGCTATAAATAAAAACCAGATAATTTGCCCGCCAACCGGCAAAATTAAAAACAAAATAAAATAACCAATTGCACGCGGCAGATAATACATAAGCTTTTGCCATTCACGTTTTATCGTGCGGCTGATCTCATGACCGAGTTTAAACTCAGTATCCGCTTGTCGCGCCAACTCAGGGTTGAGTCTGGCTTCCACCTTGCTTGCCAACAAGCCATGAAAAGGCGCGGCAATAAAGTTGGCAAAGCTGGTAAATAAAAAGATAAAAAAGACAAAAAAACCGACAATCATAAATGGTAAAATCAGTGCGGTTAACCAGGATAACCAGTCCGGTAACCAGTTCATAACCCAATTTGAAATCACATCCGTTTGTCCAACTAGCCACCAGAAAGTTAAGCCAAATAAAATAAAGTTGATTAAAATCGGAATATAAACAAAACGTCGGATACCTTTTTGATTAATCAGAGAAAAGCCATCTAAAAAGCATCTAATACCTTGACCCATAGTGATCCTTTAATTGTTAGTTGAAAATATGGCTCAATGTACCTTAAATCAGCAATAAATCCCAAGTCTAAATTGTGCAATGCCCTTGGTTTTGGTATGTTCACTGTTTTATTAACCGCTGTGACAGATAAAGCTGTTCCTAAGAGTGAAACAAAGCGCCGATGCGACTAAAACAAATAAAACTGGCAGGCTTTAAATCTTTTGTTGACCCGACCACTGTGCCTTTTCCGGCGCAAATGACAGCGATTGTTGGGCCAAACGGCTGTGGTAAATCCAATATTATTGATGCTGTACGCTGGGTGCTGGGTGAAAGTTCAGCCAAAAATTTGCGCGGCGATGCGATGACAGATGTCATATTTAATGGCTCAAGTGCTCGAAAACCCGTTTCACAAGCGAGCATTGAATTGGTATTTGATAATAGTTCAGGCCGGTTAGAGGGGGAATACGCTAACTATAATGAAATATCAGTTAAACGCAGTGTTAATCGCGATCCCACTTCTCAATATTTATTAAACGGCAGCAAATGCCGTAAAAAAGACATTACCGATTTATTTTTAGGCACAGGCTTAGGCCCACGTTCTTATTCAATTATTGAGCAAGGCATGATTTCGCGGCTCATTGAATCTAAACCACAAGAGCTTAGACTGTTTATCGAAGAAGCGGCCGGCATTTCTAAATATAAAGAAAGACGGCGAGAAACCGAAAACCGCATTCGACATACCCGGGAGAACCTGGAGCGGCTGGAAGATGTCATCAGTGAACTTCAGCAACAATTGGAAAAACTCCAGCGTCAGGCGGCTGCCGCCAAACGTTTTAAGGACCTAAAACAGAAAGAGCGACAGTTTAAATCTGAACTCAATGTTTTAAAGTGGCAAAGACTTAATGGACAGGCTGAAGCGTTAGACAGTCAAATTAAACAACTGGAACTGGAGTTGGAGCAGTTGGTGGCGAGCCAGCGTGGTGATGAAAGCAAACTCAATCAACTCAAAATTGAGCAATTTCAGGCGCGTCAGAAACTTGAAGAAATGACCCAGAGTTTATTTCGTCATACTCAGGAAGTCAGCCGGGCTGAGCAAAATCTGGTACATTATAAAGCGCAAAAGGCACAACTGATTGAGCAGCAAAACAAATACTCGGTTAGTCAAACTCAACTCATCCAGGAATTGAGTCAGGCTGAGCAAAATTTAATGCAAAGTCGGGCTGAGTTAGAAGAGACAGAGCCTGACCTTGAAATCTGTCATGAAACTTTAGCTCAGATAGAGCATAATATAGATGCGGCCGAGCAGGCTTATCAACAGGCAAATCAGCAATGGTCAGAGCAATCCAAAGGCTTTTATCAGCTGGAAACTCAGTTAAAATCGATGCAAGCGTCTTATCAGGCTCTGCAGCAACGACTGTCCGGTGAAAAACAACGCCTGGATGTTTCGCAAAACCGGTTAGCCGAGTTAACCCAACAACAGCAAAGTGGCACCCTTGAACAGATATCAGAAGAGAAGAGTATTGCGCAAACTCGCGTTGAAGCAATACAGGAACAAATTGCACAGGCGGAAGATCAACTACAGGTTGATTTGTCAGCTCGAAATGCAAAACAAAGAGAGCGACAAGCGCTAGTTGGCCATATCCAGACCCTAGAGGCTGAAATTACCTCACTGAATGTATTAATCAAAAAACAAACAATAGATCATCAGCAGGGCACTGAAGACTGGTTAAAGCAGCATCATTTAAATGAAGGGCTCAATTTATATCAGGCGATAGAAGTAGAAGCTGGCTGGGAACAAGCGGTTGATACGGTTTTAAAACAGTGGCAAAAAGCTTACTTGGTTAAACAAAGGCTGCCAATTGAAACAGACGCATTACCGGCACAAAACATCTACTTGATAAGCTCAGATAATGAGCAAGCTCAAGTTGAATTAAATGCGCTTCAGGGAAATATTAAAAAATCCCAACATGCAAGTTTGGCCAGCAAGGTTAAAGCGCCGCTTTCAATTAAACACATTTTATCCACTATAGCTGTAGCCGAAACGCAAACCCAGATGCAAGTTTTGTATGACAAAATACAAAAAACGGACGAGCCTGCCCATTTAGGGTTTAATTCAGTTATCAATGCACAAGGGGTGTGGCAGGGTCTAGGCTGGCAAATTTTTTCAGCGCCGGAGCAGGATAATATTTTTGCCTTAAAACAGGAATTGGCTCAGTGTGAGCAAAGCCTTTCGGATAAACAAAGTGTTTTAGCAGAACTCACGCATGCCCTTGAGCGATGTGAACAGGCAAGTGAACGCACTCAGACTGAACTTAAAAATAATCGCCAAAGTTTACAGAGTGCTCAGCAGCAAAATTATCAGCTCGATAGCCAGTACCAGAGCGAAAAAGCTAAACTAGACTATCAGGCCGAGCAAAAGCAACAGCTTGAACAAGATATAGAAAACATTGAACAATCTATTGAACTGGCGATAGCGCAATCACTTGACCTGGAAATGCAAATTGAGACTTTGCAAACTGAGTTAGCTGAGTATGAAGATAATCATCAAAACAGTCAGCAAGCATTGCAGGCCAGTCAGCAAAACTTAAAAGATTTGCAGCAACAAAGAGAATCGCAATTACAAACTCAATACCAGACCAAACTCAAAGTTGAGCAAATCGGCCACCAGATTCAAACTCACCAGACTAAATTAGAGTCGACTCGGGATAAACTCGAACAAATCGAAGTCGAACAGGAAGAAACTGCCGGGCGTTTGTTGGAATTGGAAGAGCCGATGCAAAGCGAAGCTGAAAAGGTTCAGCTGTTAATTGAACAAAAAGCGGAAGATGAGGCTCAAAAAAGTCTGATTGCAGATGAGCTAGCAGAAGTTGAGTTTATTTTATCAGATATTGAAAAAGGTCAGCATGGCTTGTTTTCAAAACAGCAAGCGCTCAAAGATGAAATTAACCGTTTACAGTTAGATCAGGAAGGCTATCGTGTCCGTGCTCGCAGTGTTTTGGAAGTCTTGGGCGATTTAAATACCAACCTCAGGCAGGTACTGGAAACTTTAGATCCGGATGCAGAAGAAGATGAGTGGCAAAAACAGCTGGATAAAACCACTCAGGCCATTAGTCGGCTGGGCGCAATTAATCTGGCCGCAATTGAAGAATATGAGCATCAGTCCGAGCGTAAGCAGTATCTGGATGCCCAGCATCAGGATTTAATTTCGGCGCTGGACACACTCGAAGATGCAATTCGTAAAATTGACAGAGAAACCAAAGCTAAGTTCAGAGATACCTTTGAAGCGGTAAATCAAGACCTGCAGCAGCTATTTCCTAAGGTATTTGGCGGTGGTGCAGCTTGGCTTGAACTGACGGATGATGACTTATTAGAAACCGGGGTCACAATTATGGCTCGACCTCCGGGTAAACGAAATAGTACAATTCACTTACTTTCGGGTGGAGAAAAAGCGTTAACCGCATTATCATTGGTGTTTGCTATCTTCAGGTTGAATCCGGCACCTTTTTGCATGCTGGATGAAGTAGATGCACCGCTGGACGATGCGAACGTCGGGCGTTTTTGTCGGTTGGTTCAGGAAATGTCAGAATCCGTGCAGTTTATTTTTATTTCGCATAATAAAATTGCAATGGAAATGGCAACCCACTTAGTGGGGGTAACTATGCAGGAACCGGGTGTTTCCAGAATGGTTGCTGTGGATATTGATAAAGCTATTGAGTTAGCAGAATTATAATAATTTAAACTAAATAGGTTAAACATGGCTGAAGAATTACGTATTGTTTTTATGGTGTTAGGCTTTATTGCGATTATCGCCTTAGTCGTGCATGGTTTTTATACCGTACGTAAAAATAAAAAAGTGTCAGAACAAACTTTTGTAGAAGACAGTCAAGCCCAGGCAGAAGATGACGTTGAATTTGTTTCTAAAGCCCGAGTGGTAGGACGCACTCAATCGGAAGCTGACAGTGCTGCTCCGGCTGAAAAAACTGACAAAAGCATTACATCCGCATTTAAAGACAGCATTAACCGGATTAAAGCGGAAAAAGAAGCGCCAGCAAAAGAGCGCGTTGAGCCGGGTTTAGACGCAACTCAAATGCAAATAGAGTTGCCGGAAGAAGACGATTTAGCTTTTAGCGCTAAAAATGAAGAACCGGATATCAGTGAGCAAATTGTAGCGCGCGAAAGTTCACCTGAACAACAAACCGAACTGGAAATAGACGCAGAGCAGCCTGAACCGCAAGCGGAAAAACAAGAAAAATCTTCAGCTTTACCGGAAGAAGTTCTGATTTTAAATGTGGTTTCACCGCAAGGGCAGGTGATGTCAGGGGCGGTATTATTACCCACTTTGCTAACTTTAGGTTTTAAATTTGGTGAATTTAATATTTTTCACCGCCATGAAGATGATTCAGGCTCAGGCGAAGTGTTATTTAGTCTAGCGAATATGTTTAACCCAGGTACTTTTGATATTGATAATATAGAGCAGTTCACGACGCAAGGCGTTTCATTGTTTTTGAGCTTGCCGGTGAGTGCTGACTCAACAGCCACTTTTAATATGATGCACAATGCTGCGAAAAAAATAGCCGCAGAATTTGATGGACAGGTGCTTGATGGCCAGCGCAATGTATTAACCCGGCAAACCCTTCAGCATTATGTTGAGCGCATTCGTGAATTTGAACGTAAACAACTGCTCACTAAATAAATTATTTACCCGGTTAATATGGCAGGCATTAAAAGCCTGCCGAATGTGAACCGGATTAATTTTTAAGTCTGGCTTGAAAACGCTAGCTCAAACCCCAATATCAAATATTGTAGTTTTTTGTATTAATGATTGAGGTTTGAGTTGCATTCTCCTGTTTATTCACAATTAGATTTACTCCGCTGTGTTTTACCCCCTTCCGAGATTGAACAGGCAGAAATAAAGTATCATCAGTTATCCACTGAAGCGGCTGAATTGCTCGATGGTATGGAGCACCCTGTCGATAAAATCCAGGCCCTGTTAGACTTTTTCTATTTTGATAAATTGTTCTGCTTGTCGATTAACCAGCCACATGATGCCGGCCATAATCTGGCGACTGGTTTGTTATATCATTGCGCGGCTACACCCGTATTAGCGGTTATTTTAGTGGATTTATTCAGGCAATCTGGCTTTACCGCAGAGCCTATTATGGCTAAACAAGGTGCCATTGTACGGATTACACTGGCGAACAATCAGTTTATTTTTATTAAAGCGGATGATGGCGCAAGTTTTGACTGGCATGAAGTTGAGCAATTTCTGGAACTGACAGATAAACAAAAAGAAAAAGTGAAAGGTCCGTCTGATTTAGAGATGGCCGAAGATGATGACTTAGATGCTTTGTTGTTAAATCTATTTAAAGCGGAACTGATTGAACTGGGTATGTTTGAACATGCTTTTCAGGTTTCACAAGCCCTGTTAGACATTGACCCTGACAATCCATATGAGCGTCGGGACCGTGGTTTTTTATTACAACAGATGGATTGTGATAATCTTGCAGTGGCGGATTATGAGTTTTTTATTGAGCAGTGCCCAAAAGACCCCTTAGCTCAGGTACTCAAAACTCAGCTGTCTGATATGCAAAATAACCATAGAGATTTGCATTAGTTGACTCATGTGAGCGGATGAATAGCGCAAGATAAATAAAAAGGGGATTGAATCCCCTTTTTATTTTCGTGTCTATTTTCATTGAAAGTATAAGTTCAATGGAAACCTTGGTTTCAAATAGGTTAATCATCAGCCAAGCAAGGGCTAACCTGTACCTAAAATGCTATAAATAATAAGATACCTCAGGGGTAGGCCGTTAGTAGGCCATAACCCGATAATTTCAAAGCTGTTTTATCACTGCTTTATTGCTTAAAATGGCGGTAAATTAAATCAAATACGTCAGTCATTTGGTACTTTTTATCAGGCTCGGCTAAATGCTTGGGCAGGATTAATACAGGCCCTTGCTCTGGATTATCGACACAGCGGCCGTGGCTGCCTTTAACTAAAGTCGGATCAAGCGGGATAACATCCATTAACATTCTGAACCCCAGCTTTTTCTTAATCAGTTTGCCAATGACTTTGAGCACCGGAAATTTGATTTTCGGATCGATATACATCTCAACCGGGTCGTAACCGGGTTTACGGTGAATATCGACGGTGCGGGCAAAATCAGGCGCTTTATTATCATCCAGCCAATAATAATAACTAAACCAGGCATTTTCTGTGGAGATAGCAACCAGATCGCCGCTTCGCTCATGATTAATGTTTAATGCTTGCTGCTCGGTCTTATCCAGTACTTGCTCAATATGTGGCGTATTTAATAGCAGCTGTTTGATTTCATCAAAACGGTTTTTGTTATTGATATAAATATGAGCGATTTGATGATCAGCGACGGCAAATGCATCAGATGCGCCGCAGTCTAAATTTTCAAACCCTTTGGTTTCGCGCACTTTGATAAAATCATGCTGGCGTAAAATCTGATTCACCGGGATAACATGCTCCACATCGGTAATGCCATATTCAGATACAATTAAAAACTCGGGTGAGTAGGGTGATAAGCCGTCAATTAACTGGCCGACCACTTCATCTATCGCTTCAATATCCCGGCCGATATCCGGGTGTTTAGGCCCAATTTTTTGCAGGTTATAATCTAAATGTGGCAGGTAAACCAGCTGTAAATCGGGCTGGTTTTGTTTGAACTCCTCAACCGCAGCTTGCGCAATCCAGCGGCTTGCGCCAATACCGGCTTTTGGCCCCCAAAAATTAAAAAATGGAAAAATTCCAATTTTATCTTCAATGCCCTGATGCAAACCATTAGGTGATGAATACAAATCAAATAATTTGCCGCCATCGGCTAAATAATGCGGCCTGGGCGTTATACTATTATCAACATTGGCGTACATGTTATACCACCAAAATAATTTTGATACTTTAAAGCCGGGCTGTTCGCGCTTTAAGACATCCCATATTTTATCGCTTTGTACCAGTTGGTTTGCTTGTTTCCAAAATCCGACTTCTGCCAGGTCTTTAAAATACCAGCCGTTGCCAACAATGCCATGCTCATCAGCGGTTTTACCGGTTAACATGGCACTTTGTGCTGTCGTGGTGACTGCCGGAAAGACATCTTTAAGTGGACTGGCCTGATATCCTTTATTGATCAGTTTATTTAAGTTGGGTGTATGCTGGCCCAGCATATAAGGGCTGAGTCCGACAATATTAAGTACGATAAGGGGTGCTGGCATAGCTAACTCTGTTATTAATCGGTTTATGTTTGCGCAGTTGATTCGGTAATTAATTCACGCTGCTTCATTTGTTTTGCCAGCCAGTTTAATTCGTCTGCTAAGCCGGAAATTAAATCAGCTTGCTGGCTGTTATTATGACTGGTTAAATATTGCAGCCAGGTATAAGTTTCAATTTCTAAATAAGGGTTAAAGCCCGGGTGCTGCTGAAGATAATCGAGACATTTTAAAATGCCGGTTTGAGTAGTATTAACCGTTAATCCGTTATTTAATTTAAGCTCGGTTAAGTGCACCGGAACATGATAATGCAGATTGCAAATAACGGGCTCGTCAGCCTTACTTAATTGATTAAAACCAGTGAGTAGCGGCTCTGGTGCTAAATCGTCAATATGTAGTAAAGTGTCTCCAACTTTTAATTTGCACTGGTGCAAAAATTTTTCATCTTTAAATAACTGACATAACGACAGGCAATCCTGTTCACTGGATAAAGTAGCTGAAATCGCATTCGAAATTTGAATTTTACAGATTTGAATACCTGCAGTTTGGATAATGGCCAGTGATTGGGCAATGTCTTCATGCATGACTGCCTGATGGCAGGTATCAAAACAGCAGCCGATATAGTTGAGAATATCAGTTTTGTGCAAACCTTTATTCGCGGCGGCCGGTAATAAATCCTGTTCAAAAAAGCGAATAAAATCCTGAGTATTTTCAAGTACACAATCCGGCTCCATTTCTATTCCGATTTGCACTCTGACTTGTTGATTTTCTTCCAGACTTTTTAAAAATTGAGCCAGTTCAATTAAATTGCTCAGGGCTCGCTGGTGTTGATCCGCTGTCCAGCCATCGGCATAGGCTAAAGGCAGGGTGGAAATAGCCGCTAAACGAATTGGTTTACCTTGGTGGTTGCTTATCTGACGGGCATTTTCGGACACTTCAGTCGCTAACAATTGAGCCAGCTGTTGGGTGTATTGCAGGCGCTCAGTTTCAGCCCAGGTGGGTAAATAAACTTTTTGTTTAACCACTTTCTGATGAAAGTTACCATATGGAAAACCGTTTAGACTGGTTAACTCAAGTTTGCAATCGGCTAAATTACGGCGAAATTTAAGCACTTCATTTTGACTGTTATTGAGCTCACGGACGGCCGCTGAGGCGAGCCATAAACCTGAAGCCATCGCATTGAGCCTTCGCTTTTTACGAACCGGATTAAACCAGTTAAGAATATTTTGGTTAACCTGTTCCAGTTCACTGCCTGGGTGAACATTGCTGCAATAAGCCAGCTCCTGCAATTGCCACTGATGATTTGACTGCATAAAATAATCTGGTGTTGAAAGTGAAGATTAAACAAAGCGGGCAATTGGCCCGCATTTGAATGGCTATTTTTCGATAATGGGATCTTGCCCTCGGGTGACCCGGTTATCGTTAAACGTTTTGGTTTGGTCAATCAGCGGTTTTTTCACCATATCAATTGAAATACGGCCACTTTGTGCAAAAAAGTTAATTGGATTGTTAAAGGTTACAATTTCAACATCTTGCTCGCTAAAACCGGACGCTCGCATATGCTGTGCGGTTTTAGGGACTTTTAACGGGTCACTGATCCCCCAGTCGGCTGCGCTGTTCACGACCATTTTTTCAGTACCGTATTGTTTTAATAAATTTACCATACGGGGTTCAGACATTTTTGTATTTGGATAAATACTGTGTCCACGCCAGCAACCGGTTTCTAATACTAAAGGCAGGGTTTGTTCATTTAAGTGATCAACCAATACCATTTCTTCGTTGATACCGCTTTCTTTAATCGCTGCAATGGTGCGTTTGGTGCCATTGACTTTATCTCTGTGTGGCGTATGTATCAGCACAGGTAAATCCAGATTTTTAGCCAGCTCTAATTGCTCCATTAAAAATCTGTCTTCTTCCGGTGTCATATCGTCATAGCCAATTTCGCCTACGCCCACAACATTATCTTTTTGGCAGTAACGCGGAAGTATTTTCATTACGGCTTCCGCCAGTTCTACGTCGTTTGACTCTTTTGGGTTTAAACCCATGGTGCAAAAATGCATAATGCCAAATTGCGATGCTCGGAAATGTTCCCAGCCAATTAAAGTATCAAAATAATCAATAAACGAACCGACTTGTGTTCTGGGTTGACCAAGCCAGAAGGCTGGCTCTATAACGCCGATAATCCCAGCTTCTGCCATGTTTTGGTAGTCGTCTGTGGTGCGGGATAACATGTGAATGTGTGGATCAAAATAGTTCATAATCATTCCTTAATGACTGATTAAGCGAGTAAGTGTGTGGCATTTTGCTCACTCAATACTTGCTCTATTTGTTTTTTATGGGTCGGGTCGCATGTGAAAAAATGTTGTAGATAATGAGCGACCTGAGCCCGGTTTTCATCGTCTAAATCTGCAAATTGAATGGCCAGCCAAATGGAAGCTGGCGGCACGCGGTCTGCTAAAGCTTGTTCAATCGCATATGAAAAACACATATTCGACAATTTAACATTCAGCCTGGTATCTAACTGATTGATTGCCTGAATATCTAAACCCATAAACAGTGATTTTAAGACGAGCTGATTAAAATTTAGTTCCGGGAAAAATTGAGCCGGGTAGGGATTATTTAATGCGATGGCTGAATATTCTATCAGGCTATTACAACGACCGGCTTTTATCGCGGTTTGCACGGCTACGCCTTCAATATCGATAAATGGCAGTGATTTGAGCAGCGCACATTTTTCACTTTCATCGCCTAACTGATAATAATTTTTGAGCAGGGTTTTGAGCGATTGACCGGATGCTTGTGAATTGTCCCTACCGACCAGTAGCTCGAGCGTATGCCCGGCTTGTGCTAACAGATACATGCGTACCAGCTCAGCTAATGTGAATGACTGAAAAGGATTGTCGAGTTCAACGGCCTGAGAGAATTTGCGCTTAACAAACACAGATTGGTTCAAAAGCTCAAGCTCTAATGCATCTGTATCGGCTTTAGTGTTACGAATCGCTAATATAGCCTGTTCCAACCAACTTTGTTGGCTGGCTTCAAGTAAAGGCTGAATCTGTAGAATAAGTTTTTGTATGAGTTGTGTCATGGCTAGGTCATATACAAATGTTTACTTAAATATCGGCAGGGTGGCAACAAGGCCAAAATCGCAATCGCCCAAAAATAATGCCCTGCAATAGCCACCATTAATGCATCGAGCGGAATCACCCCAATAATTAAGTACATTATCATGGCCTGAATCTTATCCGGGGTAAAGTCAAACCAAAGCGGAATCAGGCGTTTTAATAATAGCGCCAGCCAAACCAGTATCAGGCCTGCACCTATCCATAAAGTCTGCGAATCTGTTGCCAACTGGGTATAAAGCAAAGCGGCCATACTCAGCGCAGCGGCAAACATTAAAAATGAGGTTAACAACAGCGCTTTTTTATCTGTTGCGTGCGTTTCCTGTTTACTTAAAAATGTCAGGCCAGTGATATAAAACCAGATTGGTACACCTAACAAGGCAATCTCCAGGTTTAGGTCCGGCTGCCAGGTTAAAACAAAACAGGCGCCTAATAACCAGTTAAAATAACGGCAAAAGCCCATCATCACAGAGCCGGCCAGGCCTTCTTTTATCAGGCTGTTATATAGCAAAATAGAGCAGGCCAGTGCGGCGCCGATATAAAAAGCGGTTAAATCTGGCCAGTTAAATGCGGCACTTAAACCAAGCCCGGTTAATAATAAGATTAATCCAAACAACCAGGCGGCTTTTAATTGAATTTGTCCACTGGGCAGCGGCCTATTCGCTCGCTCGGCTAAATCTTCTTTATAATCAAAACAATCGTTTAATGTCATACCGCCATAATAAAAGGCTAAACTGGCCAATATTAATAAGATAACAGACAGATTGAGTTGACCTGATGAAGCAATAACAGCCGCGGCTAGTATGTTACTGAGTGCGGTCAGTCCATTAGGGGCTCTGACCAATTGTAAAATCGACTTTATCATCAGGCCACTTGTCCGATTAAACGGTCAATTTGATTAGACTGAATACTGTTGACAGATTCAACCATAGTTTGAATATCAATGTGATTTACTTCAAACCCGGTACCGATTCCATTTAACAAGGTAATGCATAAACGGCCGCCTAAATGTTCTTTAAATTCGGCCAGCGCCTGTTCAACATTTAATAAATGCAGCGCAGGATGATTTAATTTAAAGCCGAGCGTATCAAGCAAAGATAAAATTTGTTTAAGCTCATGCTCACTTAAAAAGCCCATTTTATGTGAGTATATGCTGTCCATTGCGATACCAATTGCAACTGCTTCACCGTGACGAAGTGAATTGTTAGAGAGTTCCTCTAATTTATGCGCTGACCAGTGGCCAAAATCAAGCGGACGAGCTGAGCCATATTCAAATGCATCACCACTGGTTGCAATATGATTTAAATGCCACTTGGCACCTTTGATGATCATATTTTCCATTGCTTCAGGCATAAATTCAGCCAGCTCATATTTGGCCTGGTATAATTCATTGAAAAAGGGTTTGTCTTTAATGAGCGCGACTTTAATCGCTTCAGAAATACCGGAACGCTTGTCTCTGTTTGTTAGCGAATCGAGCAAGCTGAAATCGTTTACGACAGCAAACGGCGGTACAAAAGTACCTAAATAATTTTTGCGCTTATGATAATTAACCGCATTTTTAACACCCACCCCGGCATCATTCTGACCCAAAACGGTTGTTGGCATTCTGATTAATCGAATACCTCTGTGTGCAGTGGCTGCGGCAAACCCAATCGCATCGACAACCGCGCCACCGCCAATAACCAATACATATGAGTGGCGGTCAATTGCGTATTGTTCGACAACTTGATAGAAACTATCGAGTAAAGATTCATCATTTTTGCATGCTTCGCCGCCTTCGATAATCATCTCTGGTAACGTTTGCATTTTCATAGCTTGAAAATACGTCTTAGCAGCCTGAGCCAATTGAGGGTGGGCTTTAGCAACTTCTGAATCAATCACTGTCAGTAGTTTAGGTGCTTCATCCAGATTATTAATCAAACCGGCCAAAGTCGGATTATCTAAATCAAAACTTTGACGTGTAAATAACACAGGGTAGTCGTAACTCACTTGAAATTGCTGGCGGATATTAACACTTGAATAATCGTATTTGGGTGATTGAGTCATGCTTACCTCTAAACTGCATTTGTAAACGTAAGTGAAGCGTTTACCTAACTATATAAGTATTGAATACTATAACCTTCATAGATGACAATCAATATCAAATGTTGAAATCATGTTATAAATTTTTATTTTTTCGGTCTAAACTATGACGCGCTATTCTGATTGGCAGAATAAGGTGAGCTGCGCAAATTTTAAATTAAACGTTTGGCCGTTTAGACGTCTAGACGTAAATAATTTGACAAAAGATGCTTTTCCGGCAACAATCGCATAGTTTTATATCCAATATTTATTCAGTCTGGAGCCAAAAGATGCCAATCAAAATTCCCGATCAGTTACCTGCGATCAAAGTTTTGAGTGATGAGAACATCTTTGTGATGTCTGACAGTCGCGCTCAAAGCCAGGATATTCGCCCGTTAGAGTTGGCCATTCTGAATTTAATGCCGAATAAAATAGAAACTGAAGTTCAGTTAATGCGCCTGCTGGCCAATTCGCCGCTGCAGGTGAACATAGATTTATTGCGCATTGACATGCATGTTTCTAAAAATACACCTGAATCCCATATGTCAGCTTTTTATCATTTATTCGATGATATTAAAGGCCGTAAAAACTATGATGGCTTAATTATTACGGGTGCGCCACTGGGGTTAATTGATTATACCGAGGTAAAATACTGGGATAAAATGCAAGAAATTATGGACTGGGCTAAAAAACACGTACAGTCTACTTTGTATTTATGCTGGGCAGCGCACGCTGCATTATTTCATCATTATGGTTTAAATCGTTTTATCCGCGATGAAAAAATTTCTGGGGTGTTTAAACATAAAACTCATGATCAGCACGAACCTTTAACTCAGGGGTTTGATGATTATTTTAGTATGCCGCATTCCCGTTATGCGCAAGTTCCGCTGGATCAACTTGAAGCACATTCTGAACTGAATGTTCTGGCCAGTTGCGAGGAGGGCGGTGCTTTTTTAGTTGCGAGTAAAGACAGACGATCTGTTTTTATTACTGGCCATCCGGAGTATAATGCGACAACTTTAAAAGATGAGTATTTACGGGATTTAAAAACGGGAATTGAACCTAACATTCCCAGTCATTATTTTCCGCAGAATAACCCTGAACTGGCACCCGCTAATATCTGGCGAAGCCATGGTAACTTATTGTTTTGTAACTGGTTAAACCACTATGTGTACCAAGCTACGCCATTTGATTTATCTCAGTTGTCAGGTCAAAAGTAATTACAACTTAATTTAGATAATAAAAAAGCGCCAATAAAATTGGCGCTTTTTGCATTTTTTACAATGCGTTAAAATACCGGCGGTAGAGTTAATTCTGCTGGAAAAACCAACAGATATTCAGCGTCTGTGCTGTAAATACAGCTCAGGCACAATAGTTTTAGAAGGTAATGTAATGAGTAGACAAAGTGAAGTCAGCCAAACCATTCGCACATTATTAAAAGAGAAAATTTTAATTCTGGATGGCGGTATGGGAACAATGATTCAAAACCAAAAGCTGACGGAACAGGATTATCGTGGTGAACGTTTTGCTAATTGGCATCTGGACATTAAAGGCAATAACGATTTATTAAGCATTACTCAGCCCGATATTATTGAATCCATTTATGCCGACTATCTGGCTGCCGGCGCTGACATTATTGAAACCAATACATTTAACTCAACGACCATCTCAATGGCTGATTATGAGATGGAAGCGCTCAGCCGTGAAATTAACTTAGAATCGGCCAAACTCGCCCGCCGGGTAGCGGATAAGTTTACTGCAAAAAATCCAGATAAACCCAGATTTGTCGCCGGTGTTATCGGTCCAACAAGTAAAACAGCTTCTATTTCACCGGACGTAAACGACCCAGGTTTTAGAAATATCAGCTTTGATGCTTTAGTGAAAGCTTATACAGAATCGACTGAAGCTTTAATTGAAGGTGGGGTTGACCTGATTTTAATCGAAACCATTTTTGATACGCTGAATGCTAAAGCTGCCGGTTTTGCGGTATTAAATGCGTTTGAAAATACCGGTATAGAACTACCCATTATGATTTCGGGCACGATTACCGATGCTTCAGGCCGAACTTTGTCCGGTCAGACAACCGAAGCTTTTTATAACTCTTTACGCCATTTAAAACCGCTTTCAATTGGTTTGAACTGTGCATTAGGTCCGGCAGAGCTTCGTCAATATGTTGAAGAATTAGCTCGGGTGTCTGATTTTGCGGTTTCTGTTCACCCTAACGCTGGTTTACCGAACGCGTTTGGTGAGTATGATTTATCACCTGATGACATGGCTGTGCATATTCGCGAGTGGGCTGAATCTGGCTTTTTTAATATTGTTGGTGGTTGTTGCGGCACTAAACCAGAGCATATTAAAGCCATTGCTGATTCAGTTGACGGTGTTCAACCGCGTGAAATTAAACCACGTGAAATAGCCTGTCGTTTATCTGGATTGGAACCTTTAACAATTGACCAGAGTTCACTGTTTGTGAATGTGGGTGAAAGAACGAATATCACAGGTTCTGCGCGCTTTAAACGCCTGATTAAAGATGGTTTATACGATGAAGCATTAGATGTTGCCCGTCAACAGGTTGAAAACGGTGCACAAATTATTGATATCAACATGGATGAAGGCATGTTGGATTCACAAGCGGCTATGGTGCGCTTTTTAAATCTGATTGCATCTGAGCCGGATATTTCCCGTGTGCCTATTATGATTGATTCTTCTAAATGGGAAATATTAGAAGCTGGCCTTAAATGCATTCAGGGTAAGGGTATTGTCAACTCTATCAGCTTAAAAGAAGGTGAAGAGAAGTTCATTGAACAAGCCAATTTACTGAGAAAATACGGCGCCGCTGTTATTGTGATGGCGTTTGATGAAGTCGGTCAGGCTGATACGCGTGAACGCAAATATGAAATTTGTAAACGCTCTTATGAAGTATTAGTTAATAAAGTTGGCTTTCCGCCGGAAGACATTATATTTGATCCGAATATTTTTGCTGTGGCGACCGGTATAGACGAGCATAATAACTATGCGGTTGATTTTATCGAAGCTTGTAAAGATATTACGACTAATCTACCTCATGCGATGATATCAGGTGGTGTCTCGAACGTTTCTTTCTCATTCCGTGGTAATGATCCGGTTCGAGAAGCAATTCATGCTGTCTTCTTATATTACGCGATTAAAAACGGCTTAACGATGGGGATTGTTAATGCTGGTCAGTTAGCCATTTATGATGATATTCCTAAAGAATTAAAAGATGCAGTAGAGGATGTTGTTTTAAATAAACATTCTGATGCAACTGAAAACCTGTTAGCTATTGCTGAAAATTATCGCGGCAGTGGCGCCAAAGCAGAAGATCCAGCTGCGCAGGAGTGGCGCACTTGGGAAGTGAAAAAGCGACTTGAATATTCACTGGTTAAAGGCATCACAGAATATATTGAAGAAGATACCGAAGAAGCCCGTCAACAGGCAGATCGCCCGCTTCATGTAATCGAAGGTCCTTTGATGGATGGTATGAATGTGGTCGGGGACTTATTTGGTGAAGGTAAAATGTTCCTGCCCCAGGTCGTTAAATCCGCACGGGTCATGAAAAGAGCGGTTGCTTATTTAGAACCTTATATTGAAGAAGAAAAAGCAGAAGGCCAGACCAATGGTAAAATTTTGCTGGCGACGGTAAAAGGCGATGTGCACGATATCGGTAAAAATATCGTTGGTGTCGTACTTCAGTGTAACAACTATGAAATTGTCGATTTAGGCGTGATGGTGCCGGCAGACAAAATATTAAAAACCGCGATTGAAGAAAAATGCGACATTATTGGTTTATCCGGTCTGATTACCCCTTCTCTGGATGAAATGGTACATGTTGCCAAAGAAATGAAGCGTCAGGGCTTTAAACTGCCGTTATTAATTGGTGGCGCAACCACATCCAAAGCACATACAGCGGTTAAAATAGAGCAACAGTATGATGAGCCTGTGGTTTATGTACCTAATGCCTCACGTAGTGTGTCCGTTGCTTCCGCTTTATTAAGTGATGAATTAAAGCCTGCTTTTGTTGATCGCTTAAACCTTGAATATGAGCGCGTTCGTGAGCAGCATGCCAACCGGGGGCCACGCACAGACTTAATCAGCTATGAAAAAGCTCAGGCGAATCGCTTTCCGTTATCGTTTGATGATTATACGCCGGTTAAACCGAATAAATTGGGCGTGACTGAATTGCAAGATGTCTCTGTTGCCGACTTACGCCCTTATATCGACTGGACGCCTTTCTTTATGACTTGGCAGTTAAGCGGTAAATATCCGGCAATTTTAGAGCATGAATTGGTCGGGGAAGAAGCTAAAAAATTGTTCAAAGATGCTAACGATCTTTTAGATAGAGTTGAGCGTGAAGGAAAAATTAAAGCCAAAGGGGTATTTGGTTTATTCCCGGCTGCCCGAATGGGTGATGATATTGCTATTTATCAGGATGATACGCGAGAAGCAGAGCTCATGCGGGTACATCATTTACGTAATCAGGGTGCAAAAAAAGAAGGCCAGTATAACCGGGCGTTAAGCGACTATCTGGCAGATGCTGATTCAGGCATTGCTGATTATATTGGTGGTTTTGCTGTAACGGCTGGTTTTGGAGCAGATGAATGGGCTGAAGAATTTTTAGCCGAGCATGATGATTACAACAGTATTATGGTTAAAGCGGTCGCAGATCGCTTAGCTGAAGCGTTTGCTGAATATTTGCATATGAAAGTCCGTAAAGAATACTGGGGTTACGCTGCGGATGAAGATTTAGATAATGAAATGTTGATTCGTGAGAAATATCAGGGTATTCGTCCGGCTCCGGGTTATGCGGCGTGTCCGGAACATACCGAGAAAAAACGCTTATGGCAATTGTTGGATGTTGAAAACAGAATTGGTATGAGTTTGACTGAAAGCTGTGCTATGTGGCCGGGGGCATCCGTCAGTGGCTGGTATTTTGCGCACCCGGATACAAAATATTTTGCGGTCGGTAAAATCCAGAAAGAACAGGTTGAAAGCTATGCGGAGCGTAAAGGCATGACAATTACCGAAGCAGAGCGTTGGTTAGCACCAAATCTGGATTATGATCCTGACGCTTAATTAATAACACCGGGGGCTTGTGCCCAAGCGAAAGACCTACACCGGATTGAATGCTTGTGTAGGTCGGGGCTTTAGCCCGAAGAAACATTCTGACTAACTTAGCTAAACAGGTATATTTGTGACTTCAACAAAGGGTATTCGTTTAAATAAATTTATCAGTGATTCAGGCTATTGCTCGCGCCGTGAAGCGGATAAATTAATCGAACAGCAAGTGGTAACCATTAACGGTAAAGTACCTGAGTTAGGCACAAAAGTATTGCCGGGTGATAAAGTTGAGGTGAAAGGTTACCCGATTTATGCAAGCCCGGAGAGTAAGTCGGATCGTGTTTATATTGCTTACAATAAGCCGGTGGGTATTACCTGTACCACAGAGCAAAAAGTGAAAGGTAATATTGTGGATGCGATTTCGCATGAGCAAAGAATTTTCCCGATTGGCCGCTTAGACAAACCATCAGAAGGTTTGATTTTTTTAACGAATGATGGCGACATAGTTAATAAGATTTTACGAGCCGGAAATAACCACGAAAAAGAATATATAGTGACAGTAGATAAAGCGGTGAACCAGGATTTTGTCAATAAAATGTCATCCGGTGTGCCGATTCTTGAAACCGTGACGCTGCCTTGTAAAGTTGAAAAAGTGAGTCGTTTTGTCTTTAAAATTATCCTCACTCAGGGCTTAAACCGCCAGATAAGACGTATGTGTGAATACCTTGGATATGAGGTGGTGAAACTTAAGCGTGTGCGGATTATGAATGTGCGTTTAGACGATCTTAAAAAAGGCCAGTGGCGCAACTTAACTCAGGCCGAGATGCAAGCAATTAATGCAGCCGTCTCCACCTCATCTAAAACTGTGTTGCCACACGATATGGCAAAGTCTTCGGTTAACTCGGAAGTGGCAAACAAGGCGACCTTAAAGCAAGCTTGTGTAAAAAAAGAAAAGTTATATATTGAGGTGAATCCGCGTAAGAAAAAATCCAGCCGTAATACCCTCTCTCTAAAAAAATAGTTATCTCAATTAGTTAGACTATCAATCTGATTTATTTCGATAGTATGAAACTTTGATTTCAGTTTTATTTCATTTTGAAATAAAACTGTCATATAAAATTAATATAATTCATTTTATAGCGTCATAAACATTTGATTTTTAAGTGGCTGGTGAGATTGAATTTTGAATAATTCAGTCTAGGCTATGTAAAGTCACACTAACTTTGGGATACATTAATGAAACCTTTTACATATACTCGTCTGGCTTTGTCTGTTGCAGCAATTGGTTTTTCAGGGGTTGCGCAATCTGAATTATTAACAGTTTATGGAAAAGCAAATGTGAGTTTACAGTTAACGGATGCGGAAGAATCCGCAACCGATTTAAAAAGTAACAGTTCACGTTTTGGGGTAAAAGGAGAACAGCAGCTCGACAATGGATTAATCGCAATTTATCAGGCTGAATTCGGGGTTGATTTTGCGGATGAATCTAAAGAGAAAAATATTACCGCACGTAATCAGTTTGTCGGTTTAAAAGGCAACTTTGGTCAAATCCGTGTAGGTCGCATGGATACCGCATTAAAACTGGCGCAGGGTAAAGTTGACCTGTTTAATGATTATAATGCGGATATTAAGCGTTTATTTTCAGGCGAAATCCGCTCAAGCGATTCGGTTACTTATATCTCACCCAGTTTAAATGGATTTACAGTCGGTGCGACTTATATCACTCAGGAAGAGAATGATCCGGCTGAACTGGACAGTGCAGGTTTATCAGCAGCTGTTATGTATGGTGATAAAAAGCTTAAATCAACGGATTTATATGCGGCGCTCGCTGTAGACAGTGATGTAAAAGGTGAAGACAGAGTTCGATTGGTATTAAACCAAAAGCTAGGTCAGTTTACCCTGGGTGGTATTTTACAACGTCAAACGGATAATAATACAGACGAGTCAGATAATGGCTTTATGGTGAATGCCAGTTATAAACAAGGTGCATTTACTTACAAGATCCAACATCAGTTAATCAATGATGATACCGACAGAGCTAACTCGTCAGTTGGTGTCGATTATAAGCTAGGCAGTGCAACAAAAGCATTTGCATGGTTTACCCGTCAGGATCAGGGAGACCTTGAAGCTGAAGATATGAATACTTTGGCTGTCGGCTTAGAACATAAATTCTAAACCCCTTTCTTTAAAAATAACCATGGCTTTTGCTGTGGTTGTTTTTTATTCAACTACACATTAATCGTGACTCTGAAAATTCTGATAATTGTTTTTTGTGTTGTCATATTAATGAAATAAATATGTCATAACATCTAACTATCAATTAGAAACTGCCATTGGAGCAAGTATGAAAATTAAAAGTCTAGCTAAAGTTGTTGGTATTGCAGCTTCTTTAATTTTAAGCACACAAGCACAAGCCCTTGATAAAGATCTGGCTGAATATGAAAAAGTAAGTGGTATCTCAGGTAAGATCTCATCTGTAGGTTCAGATACTTTGGCCAATATGATGACCTTCTGGGCAGAAGAATATAAAAGACTTTACCCGAATGTTACGATTCAGGTTCAGGCTGCTGGTTCTTCTACTGCGCCACCAGCATTAACAGAAGGAACAGCTCAGTTCGGTCCGATGAGTCGTGCAATGAAGTCAAAAGAAATCGAAGCATTTGAAGAACGTTTTGGTTATAAGCCGACTGCCGTTCGTGTTGCGATTGATGCATTGGCCGTTTTTGTAAACAAAGATAACCCGATTAAAGGGTTATCTATTAAGCAAGTGGATGCTATTTTTTCAACAACCTTAAAATGTGGTGCAAATACCAGTATTGAGCGTTGGGGGGATTTAGGTCTGAGCGGTGACTGGGCGCGTAAAGACGTTCAATTATTCGGCCGTAATTCAGTATCCGGTACATACGGTTATTTTAAGTCTAAAGCTTTATGTAAAGGTGATTTTAAAAATAACGTAAACGAACAACCCGGTTCTGCTTCTGTTGTTCAGTCAGTATCATCGTCATTAAACGCGATTGGTTATTCAGGTATTGGCTATCGTACATCAGGTGTGCGAGCAGTGCCACTGGCCAAACGTGGTGACGATTATGTTGAAGCAACAATGGAGAATGCGGTAGGGGGTAAATATCCACTAGCTCGCTTCTTATATGTTTACATCAATAAGCACCCTAATAAGCCGCTTGATCCATTGACTGCACAATTTTTAAAGATGGTATTATCTAAGCCAGGTCAGTACATAGTCGAAAAAGACGGCTATATTCCGTTACCGGCAAAAATTGCCGAAAAAGAATTGAAAAAGCTGGGTCTGTAATCCGCCACAGTGAATGTAAATTGAAAAGCCCTGATGAGCTCTCATCAGGGCTTTTTTGTATTAAGATTGAATTAAGTTGAGCTATTTCATCAAGTTGAATTATTTTCAGCCAGACATTGCAATAAAAACTCTTAACTAATAGTAGGCATCCGGCGAAGAAAATTATACAATGCGCGTTTTTAGAATTTACTGCGCTTTCTAACAGGAGACACCATGTTAACACGTGACATGAACATTGCGGATTTTGACCCTGAACTATGGCAAGCTGTTCAAGACGAAACAGTTCGCCAAGAAGAACATATTGAATTAATCGCTTCTGAAAACTATGCGAGCCCTCGTGTTCTTGAAGCTCAAGGTTCTCAACTGACTAACAAATATGCTGAAGGTTACCCGGGCAAGCGTTATTATGGCGGTTGTGAGCATGTTGACGTTGTTGAGCAATTAGCAATTGATCGTGCGAAAGCATTATTTGGTGCAGACTATGCCAATGTTCAGCCTCATTCAGGTTCTCAGGCAAACGGCGCAGTTTTTCAAGCTTTATTACAACCGGGCGATACTGTTTTAGGTATGAGTCTGGCGCACGGTGGTCACTTAACTCACGGTGCTCATGTAAACTTTTCCGGTAAACATTATAATGCTATCCAATACGGATTGAACCCAGAGACGGGTGAAATTGATTATGATCAAGTTGAAGCCTTAGCCTTAGAGCATAAACCTAAAATGATTATTGGTGGTTTTTCTGCTTATTCATTGGTTGTTGACTGGGCTCGTTTCCGTGAAATCGCTGATAAAGTAGGGGCTTATTTATTAGTGGATATGGCACACGTTGCTGGTTTAATTGCTGCCGGTGTTTATCCGTCACCTATGCCATATGCTGATGTGGTCACAACAACAACGCATAAAACCTTAGCCGGTCCTCGCGGTGGTTTAATTTTATCGGCGAAAGGCGATGAAGATATTTATAAAAAATTAAACAGTGCTGTATTCCCAGGTGGTCAGGGTGGTCCTTTATGTCACGTGATCGCAGCTAAAGCTGTTGCATTTAAAGAAGCCATGTCAGATGAGTTTAAAGCTTATCAAAAGCAAGTAGTGGAAAATGCACAAGCTATGGTTGAAGTATTACAAGAGCGTGGCTATAAAGTGGTATCTGGTAAAACAGAAAACCATTTATTCTTAGTTGATTTAATCGACAAAGATATCACGGGTAAAGATGCAGATGCCGCATTAGGTCGTGCAAATATCACTGTTAACAAAAACTCAGTTCCGAATGACCCGCGTTCACCATTTGTGACGTCTGGTTTACGTATCGGTACGCCGTCAATCACACGTCGTGGTTTTAAAGCTGAAGACGCAAAAGCGTTAGCTGGCTGGATTTGTGATATCTTAGATGACATCGAAAACGAAGATACAGTAAATACAGTTAAACAAAACGTATTAGAAATTTGTAAGCGTCTTCCGGTTTACGCTTAAATTTTAAATACTGTTTGACGATTGAATAAAATCAGGCCGCTTTTGCGGCCTGATTTATTTGTAAATATGCATTTTAATTTGCTGAAGAAGCCATGTATTGTCCTTTTTGTGCTACCCAAGAAACCAAAGTTATCGACAGTCGTCTCGTTGCTGAAGGCCATCAGGTTAGGCGTCGTCGTCAGTGTCTGGAATGTCTGGAACGTTTTACTACTTTCGAAACGGCTGAACTGGTAATGCCGCGCGTGATTAAAACCGATGGCTCGCGTGAACCTTATGATGAGAATAAACTCAGGGCCGGGATTATGCGGGCATTGGAAAAGCGGCCGGTCAGTACAGAACAAATAGAAACTTTAATTAGTCAGTTAGAGTCTGCGCTCAGAGCTACAGGGGAAAGAGAGGTTGAAAGTAAATTAATCGGCAATATATTAATGGAAAAGCTGAAACAAGTTGATCAGGTCGCTTATGTGCGTTTTGCATCTGTCTACCGTTCATTCCAGGATATCAAAGAGTTTGGTGAAGCAATTGCCGGATTAGATGATAAATTAAATAAACAGAACTAAGCTAAATAGATTTTATATTGCAAATGAATTTATCAATGAGCGCATTTTACCCCGAAGACTATCAATATATGGCGCGAGCAATAACGCTTGCTAAAAAAGGCCGCTATACAACATCACCCAATCCATGTGTTGGCTGTGTTATTGTCAGTCAGGGACAGATAATAGGCGAAGGCTTTCATATTCAGGCCGGTGGTCCACATGCCGAAATTAATGCGTTGAATCAGGCGAAAAAGGCTGGTCATAGTCCAGAGGGGGCGACTGCTTATGTGACTTTAGAGCCTTGCAGTCATACGGGCAAAACGCCGCCCTGTGCAAGCGCTTTAATCGAAGCTAAAGTAGCCAAGGTTGTGGTAGGCATGCAAGACCCTAACCCTTTGGTTAGTGGCCGTGGTATTGAGATGTTGCGAGATGCTGGCATCGAAGTCTACACAGGCTGTCTGGAATCTGCTTGCCAAACCATTAACCCGGGTTTTAATCAGCGAATGAGTTTGCAAAAACCATTTGTTCAGCTCAAACTGGCAGCCAGCTTAGATGGCAGAACCGCTATGGCTTCAGGCGAGAGTAAATGGATTACCAGCTATCAGGCGCGTAAAGATGTTCAGGAGTACCGGGCACAGGCTTGTGCGATTTTAACCGGTTCAGGTACAGTTTTAGCTGATAACCCCAATTTAAACGTGCGGGCCAGCGACTTTCATCATCCTGAATATCCGGCGGAGCAATTAAGACAGCCAGTTAAAATAGTGATTGATAATCAGGCGTTACTGACCCCTGATTTAAATTTGTTTAAAGACAATGCAATTGTGTATCTGGTTGGAAATGCAAGCAGACAATATTCGCCAGATTTGATCTGGTCTGAGAATACCCGTTTTATTCATTTATCCGGTGATTCAAACCATGTTGATCTGGCCGTTTTAATGACAGAGCTTGCAAAATTACAAATTAACCATATCTGGGTAGAAGCGGGCGCAAAATTGGCCGGTGCACTCATTCAACAGCAAATAGTTGACGAACTTATTATTTATCAGGCCCCTAAGTTGTTAGGCGAAAATACCAAAGGGTTATTAGATATTGCTGAGTTGACTCAATTGAGTCAGGCAATCGAGTGGCAATATCAGGATGTTCGCCAGGTCGGCCCGGATTTAAAAATCACATTAAGAGCAAAATAATTTATGTTTACAGGCATTATAGAAGCAGTCGGTAATATCAAAGCAATCAATGCAAAATCCGGCGATTTTGAGCTAGTTATCAATACCAATGAACTGGATTTATCAGACGTTAAATTGGGTGACAGCATCGCAGTATCCGGGGTTTGTTTAACGGTCACGCACTTTACATCAAGTAGCTTTTCTGCGGATGTTTCAGCCGAAACCATTAAACGAACTAAACTCTCTCAGCTTAATATAGGCTCAGAAGTGAACCTGGAAAAAGCCTGTTTGCCAACCAGTCGACTGGGCGGGCATATTGTCAGCGGACATGTTGACGGCGTCGGTGTAGTTGAACGTGTGTTGAAAAATGCAAACGCCACAGATTATTGGGTCAGTGCCCCAACTGACTTGGCAAAATATATCGCTGAAAAAGGTTCAATTACCGTTGATGGTATTAGTTTAACGGTTAATGAAATCAGTCAGAACGATTTTCGTTTGACCATTATCCCGCATACGACCGAAAAAACGACCATTGGTGACTGGCAACCGGGTAGCAAAGTTAATCTTGAAGTGGATGTAATTGCTCGCTACTTAGAACGTTTAATGACAGCTCAGTCACAACCTGAATCAGGTGTGACTATGGAATTACTGGCCAAAAGTGGATTTATAAAATAGGTTAATTCATCGATGAAATTAAATACAGCTAAAGAGATTATTGACGATATCCGCGAAGGCAAAATTGTCATATTAATGGATGATGAAGACAGGGAAAATGAAGGTGATTTAATTGTTGCCGCTCAGCACTGTACACCGCAAGTTATTAATTTTATGGCAACCCACGGTCGCGGTTTAATTTGTTTGACCTTGACTAAAGAGCGCTGCCAGCAATTAGATTTACCTTTGATGGTGGACCGTAACCAGGCTCAGTTTGGAACCAACTTTACTTTATCAATTGAAGCTGCTGAAGGCGTTACAACTGGTATATCGGCAGCCGATCGTTCAACAACAGTCAGAGCGGCGGTTGCGCGTGATGCAAAACCTGAAGACATAGTTCAGCCTGGTCATATTTTTCCGATTATGGCGCAAGAAGGTGGCGTATTAAACCGAGCCGGGCATACTGAAGCCGGTTGTGATTTAGCACGTTTGGCCGGCCTGGAACCTGCTGGTGTGATTGTTGAAATTTTAAACGAAGACGGCACTATGTCTCGTCGCCCTGAACTTGAAAAATTTGCTGAAAAACATGATTTAAAAATCGGTACCATAGCGGATTTAATTGAATATCGTAATAATACTGAAACCACTATTGAAAAAATTGCAGAGTGTAAATTGCCGACCCAATTTGGTGAATTTGATTTAATTACCTTTCGCGACACGATAGATGGTCAGGTCCATTTTGCGCTTAAAAACACAGAATTATCACCTGATGTACCCAGCTTAGTGCGCGTTCATGTAAAAGATACCTTTACTGACTTACTCTCATCGACGCGCGATGAAAGTAAAGCCTGGACTTTACATAATTCGTTAGCCCGTATTGCCGATGAAGGCGGGGTCTTATTACTACTGGGCAAAAATGAAAGTCCGGAAGAGTTAATCGCGACTGTAAAAGGGTATCAGTTACAGGATGAAGGCAAATCTTTAACCAAAAAAGATACCTGGCGCGAAACGTCACGCACTGTCGGTGTTGGTTCGCAGATTTTATCTGCACTGAATGTCGGTAAAATGAGGTTATTAAGCTCTCAGAAAAAATATCATTCTCTGGCTGGGTTTGGCTTAGAAGTAGTTGAATATCTTGAAGATTAGTATTAAAGCTTAATTTTTAGCCATACAGGGTGAAAATAATCGAATTATTTTCGTTTTTTACGATTAAAGGTTCACCGCAAGATAAAAATTTTTGTTAGAATAGCGCTCAATTTTTTGAGTAGAATTTAAGGTAAAATCAAATGCAAGTTATTGAAGGTGCATTCCCAGCACAAGGTAAAAAGTTTGCTATTGTCGTTTCTCGTTTTAATAGCTTTATTGTAGAAAGCCTTGTTGAAGGTGCAATCGACACGTTAAAACGTCACGGTCAGGTTGACGACAAAGATATCACTATTGTTCGTTGTCCGGGTGCTTATGAATTACCTTTAGTGGCTAAAAAAGTCGCAGAGAGCAAAAACTATGATGCAATTATTGCATTAGGTGCGGTCATTCGTGGTGGTACGCCTCACTTTGATTTTGTTGCTAATGAATGTAATAAAGGTTTAGCTCAGGTGTCTTTAGACTTTGGTTTACCGGTTGCTTTTGGTGTGTTAACGACAGATTCTATCGAGCAAACAATTGAACGTGCAGGCACTAAGATGGGTAATAAAGGTGGTGAAGCGGCATTAAGCGCTTTAGAAATGGTCAACTTAGTTAGCCAACTGTAATTGACTTTTAGGAGTTTAGCTTGAAACCTTCACACCGCAGACGCGCCAGAGAATTAGCCACACAGTCTATTTACGGCTGGCAAATCTCTAAAAATATGATCAAAGATATTATTGAATCTACCCTCGAAGAAGTGGATTTAAATTCTTTTGATGTTAACTTTTACCGTAAGCTTGTTTTAGGTACAGCTCAAAATTCAGCTGATTTGGACAAAGCTTATCAGGATTATCTGGCTCGTGATTTAGAAGAGCTGGATATGGTTGAAAAGGCTATTTTACGCGTAGCAACATATGAATTAGTGCATTGTCCGGATGTGCCTTATCGTGTGGTTATTAACGAAGCGATTGAAATTTCAAAAACCTTCGCCGCCGACGATAGTCATAAATTTGTTAACGGTGTATTAGACAAAGCCGTTAAAAAACTGCGTCCACACGGTTAACGTTAAGCGTTTGCATGGCTGAATTTGATTTAATCAATCGATATTTTCAAGTTGGACAAACGCCTCAAAGCGTCAAATTAGATAAAGGGGATGACTGTGCACTGGTTGTTCCCAATCTTCAACTCAATAATACTTCACTCGCTATCACAACCGACACTCTGGTGTGTGGCACTCACTTCTTACCTGATATTCAAGCCCATGCACTCGCATTCAGGGCGCTTGCTACTAATTTAAGTGATCTGGCATCAATGGGCGCTCAACCAAAGTGGTTTAGTTTAGCACTCTGCCTGCCCAAAGAAATCAGCCAGAACGAAAGCTGGTTGAGTGAGTTTAGCCGTGGCTTATTTGAACTGGCCAATCAACATAAATTTCATTTGATTGGCGGTGATACCACCTCTGGGCCGCTTAGTATAACCATCAATGCAATAGGCGAAGTGGATCATCAAAAAGCGCTAAAACGCAGTGGTGCCCAAGTCGGCGATAAAATTTTTGTCTCTGGGACTTTAGGTGATGCTGCCGGCGCGCTAGAATTTTTGTTAAATAAAGCAAAGCCAAAAAGTGAACAGATTAAACAGGATTTGATGCGACGTTTTGATTATCCGACTGCACGAATTGAACTAGGATTAGGTCTGGTTGGCTTGGCAAATAGCGCAATTGATATCTCTGATGGCTTACTGGCTGATTTATCGCATATCTTAAAAGCTTCAAATGTCGGCGCCAGTATTGAGTTAAGTCAATTGCCTTGTTCAGCTGCGTTAACTGAGCAGTTCTTCGAAAAACAAGCTCGAAAGCTCGCGGCTACCGGCGGTGACGACTATGAGCTGTGTTTTACGGTTTCGAGTGAAAAAGTCTCAGCCATTCACAAATTGAGTAAACAACTCAATATTCCGCTCACTTGTATCGGTGAAATTTTGTCTGAAACCCGCCTGGAAGTGACCGAGAATAATCAAGCTGTTCAATATAGCCAAACAGGATACCAACACTTTGCCTAAGTTTTCTATTCGCCCTGAACTTAAAAAAATTAACTGCTTTTCACCCATTCATTTTTTAGCTTTTGGTTTTGGTTCTGGCCTTTCACCAAAAGCGCCCGGTACCTTTGGCACGATAGCGGCTATTCCATTATTTTTATTACTTAGCCTGTTCTCTGATCAGGTTTATTTTATTGTCACCTTATTTTTTATGCTGATAGGCCCCTGGATATGCGGTTATGCAGCCAAATCTTTGAATGTGCATGATCATCCGGCGATTGTCTGGGATGAAATTGTCGGTTTGCTGATTACGCTTTTTATGTTTCCAGCTCACTGGCTGCTGATTACGATTGGGTTTGTATTATTTCGTTTTTTTGATATTTTAAAACCTTGGCCAATTAGCTGGTTTGACAAAAATATGCATGGCGGAATCGGCATTATGATTGATGATGTGATTGCTGGTTTTTTTGCCTGGGGCTGTTTATATCTTTTGAATACATATTGGCTAGGGATCGTTTAGCGGGCTTTTTCAAATCCGTCGTCTAGCCAGTTTGACTTAGATGGAGTGTGTCAATGTTACTGAATGCCATTGATTTTAATCATGACACTGCGCCAGAGCAGTTTGTTGAGTCATTAAAACAAACCGGATTCGGGGTATTAAAAAATCATCCATTGTCACAGACGTTAGTTGAAGATTTGTATCAGGGCTGGCAGTCATTTTTTGATTCAGAATACAAAGCGAATTTTGCTTTTACTCAACCTAAACAGGATGGCTTTTTTTCAACTCAAAAAGCGGAAAGGGCAAAAGGCGCCAGTATTCAGGATCTAAAAGAGTACTTTCATTATTATCCTTGGGGCCAGTGTCCACAGGCTTTACGTGAACTTACACAAAGTTATTATCAGCAAGCCAACCAGTTAGCAGAGCGTCTGTTAAGCTGGGTGGAACAACATACACCAGCCGATGTTGCACAACATTATTCTCAACCTTTGTCAGGTATGATTAAAAATTGTGACAATACTCTATTGAGAATTCTACACTATCCGCCTTTACAGGCAGAGCAAAGACCCGGTGCAATCAGAGCTGCAGCACATGAAGATATTAACCTACTGACGATACTTCCGGCCGCAAATGAACCAGGCTTACAGGTTAAGACCTTAGACGGTGACTGGTTAGAAGTTCCGAGTGATTTTGGATATTTGATTATTAATATCGGAGACATGTTGCAGGAAGCATCAAACGGTTATTTTCCGTCTACAACCCACAGAGTTGTCAATCCTATAGGCGCAGATACGACTAAATCCAGAATCTCTATGCCACTGTTTTTACATGCTAACCCAGACGTAAAGCTGTCTGAGCGTTATACAGCGCATAGCTATTTGATGGAAAGATTAAAAGAATTGGGCGTACTTTAAGACAGTTAAGGGACAAAATTGTCGCTTGCTCAAAAATATTAGCAAGATTCACACGCCTTAGATTTAAGCCCGTATATAAGCTAACACCTAATTTATTTCAATTATTGTTTTTGACCTTAATAAAGAGGCTCTAGCCATTTTGCCTAAATGTGTTTTGGTTTTTAATCTGCTCCCAGAATATTGCAATTGTAAAAATACCCTTACAGTGAAAGCCTGACTCGTCTTTAAATACTTAAATTCAAAGCTTGGCTTTTTAAAGTGACTGTTAGTTGCGCTATATTTGAATAACAAATCAATTCTCTTTTCATTCGGATTAAAAGAAAATCCCAATTCAGGTGAGTGCTCAATGTTCACTGCTTTAACTACTAATATCATTATTTTTATGATTGCTGCTTTAACTATCATTATTGCTGGCAGCCGTTTAGCTAAACAGGCTGATATACTGGCTGATCACTCAGGCTTGGGCGAAGCATTATTTGGTGTCGTTTTGCTTGCAGGTGTTACATCGTTACCTGACTTTGCTTCCACATTAAGCGCTGCGTTTGATTCGCGTCCGGATTTAGCAATGAGTAATGTGATGGGCAGTATGGCGGCTAATTTGGTTTTTTTAGGCGTGGCAGACATTGTTTATCGCAGAGCTAATCTTGAACACGCATCGGCATCCCCGGTCAACCTGATGTTGGCCGGCTTGCTCATTGTATTATTAACTTTGCCCCTAATTGCGGTTTTTACACCCATAGTGCCGCATTGGCATTTTCACCCGGTTACACCACTTATTTTAGGGGCTTACTTATTTGGTCTACATTTGGTGCATAGAACACGAGCTCAACCTATGTGGTTTCCACGTAAAACCCGTCAGACAGTTGATGATATACCTGAAAAGCATAAAAAATATGCACCGGGTCGAGTCTGGTTTGGTTTTATTAGTATGGCTGTCATGACGGGATTTGCCGGTTGGTTCTTAATGGAAGCGGCTAAGGCAATAGGCCATCATACCGGCTTATCAGATACGTTAGTGGGTGGTTTATTAACGGCTTTATCTACCTCAACACCCGAGCTGGTCACCACTATTGCGGCAATTCGCATTGGCGCATTGACGTTGGCTGTCAGTAATATTTTTGGTACTAACTGTTTTAATATGCTGGTGGTTGCAACAGCTGATTTAGGTTACAGAAATGGATCTATTTATCATGATATGTCTCAGATGCAAATGATTTGGGGTCTGGTGAACATACTAATGACCGCCATTTTGTTGCTTGGCTTAGTCAAACGGGAACCTTATGGCATAGGTAGAATTGGTTTTGAAAGTGCAGCCATTTTAGTGATTTATATATTGACCTTAACCGTTATAGTCACCACTGGCTAACTTTATTTTCCAGCATATAAAAAAGGGCCCGCAGGCCCAAGGGTGTTAAGACTTTTCTGGGTTACTTTTCTTTTATTCATTGAGCTTGATGGATTAATCTAAAACGCTGGCGTGCATATTTAAAAAATTAAGCCACTTTAATGTCAGGAGCCTGTTTTTGTTTAGTGTCTGTTTGCAGTGTCGGTTTAACCATAACACAAGCTGCTCTTGATTCTGCTGCTGTAAAAATAATTTCTTCCCGCTGAATTTTATCCAGTGTTTCAAACCAGGAAACAACAGCACAACACTTTCCAAGCTTTAGCGCTTTTTGAGTAATCTTGGCCACATCATCCCCTTGATGGGTATGAATAACCAGCATTCTGTTTAACTGTATACCTGCCTGAGCTAATAACTGTTTACTTGGCATGCGTTTAGGCGCAACCACACATAACCAGCGATTGGCTTCCTGAAGCCTTGCAATTCCAGTCCAAAAACGTAACTCAAATTCATTAGTGATTGAGTTTGTTGAAAAAAAACGAGTTTTATTTACAGCATCAGTCAATATATAGGTATTCATAATTTATAATCCATACAGTGTTGTGTGTATGGATATACAGTAACTGTTGTTTTATACAGTGTCAACTGTGTAGATAAAAAAAGTGCAAAAAAAGTACAGTTTAATTTTTAAACTGAATGTGCGCTTTTCATCGAAATCGGCTCTGATTATTTTTCCATCATTCAAATTTGAATAAGCTTATTTAAAGATAAAAAACTTAATATTTTCTTAAAGTTAATCTAACCTTAAAGGGTTAAATATTTAACCTGATGAGAGGTTTATTCTCAGCCAAAGGTGGAGCTCAATGGAACAGATACACAAAAGCCAGTCAGTTTTGCTGGAAAATGTCGATAAATTAATTAAAGCCAAACTAAATACTGAGCAAGCTGAGTTAATCAGCCAGTTTGCCGGATTAATGTACCGGGATATTGCTTCAGAAGATCTGATAAACCGCAATGACAGCGATTTATACGGGGCGGTAATGAGCCTGTGGCAAACTTTATCTGCAACAGGTGAGCCAGGGAATAATCAGACTGACGAAACAGCAAATACGCAAATTCGGGTTTACAATCCTGAGTTGAGTCAACATGGCTGGCAGAGTAATCATACCATTGTAGAGATAGTCACTAATGACCAGCCTTTTTTAGTTGACTCGATTCGAATGGCTCTAAATCGTTTAGGGATTACGGCACACTGGATTTTATATCAGTCAATTAGTGTAAGGCGGGATAAATCTCGTCAGATTACCGCCCTTAATCCAACCCGAAAACAAGGTTTAGTCGATACCTATACCGTATTTTCAATTGAGATAGATCGTCAGTCCGACCAGAAAATTATTGAAAAAGTTAAAGCTCAAATTAGCAATGTTATTGCACAGGTCAATCTGGCGGTTATTGACTGGCAAGCGATGACTAAACGCTGTGATTTTGTCACTGAGCAAATAAAGTTAATGCCGGATAATATCGTTGAGCCACATCAAAAACAGGAAGCTTTGGCATACCTTCAATGGCTCAGCAATGACAAATTTACTTTTTTAGGATATCGCGAATACAAATTAGATGCGGTTGAAGGCGGATATAGGTTAAGCCGCAAACTCGATACCAGTTTAGGCTTAATGAAAAATAGCGCTGGTGAAAATAGCCGTATGTTATCCAGTCTGCCTGTGAATGCGAGAGCAGAAGCCTTAACCCGAAATCTGATGATATTAACTAAAACCAATGCCCTATCGGATGTTCACCGCTCAGCACATCTAGATTATGTCGGTATTAAACAATTTGATAAAACCGGTAAGGTTATTGGCGAGCATAGATTTATCGGTTTATATTCGTCCGACTTTTATAATGACAGTGCATTTGATATTCCACTGATTAAAGACAAGGTTAACCGGGTATTAGAGCAAACCGGATTTAAACCTCACACACATGCCTACAAAGCGGTTTTAAATATTCTGGAAACTTATCCCAGAGAAGAATTGCTGCACGCCAGAGAAGCCGAAATCAAACAAATTAGTCTCGGGGTGATGCAAATGCAGGAGCGGGGCATCGCCCGATTATTTGTCCGCAAAGACATTTTTGGTCGCTATTTTTCCTGTATGGCTTATGTACCCAGAGACAGATACACCACCCAGCTTCGTATAGATACGCAAAACCTGTTTAAACAATACTTTGCTTCTAAACGACCCGTTGAGTTTTATACCTATTTATCGGAATCGCCGCTTGCGCGAACTCATTATATGGTCAGAGTTGAAGATAATAGTTTTGATATCAATGAGTTTGATTTGCAGATGAATATGATTGAGCTTACCAAATCATGGGAAGATAAACTTGAACGCAGCCTGCTCGCTCAGTATGGCGAAGAAACAGGCAAAGCCATAGCCCGTAAATACGAACATGCGTTTTCAAGAAGTTATAAAGAAAATGAGTTGCCGAATACGGCTCTGGTTGATATAGAAAAGCTGGAAAGTTTAAGCGAGAAACGACCGCTTAGCATGATTTTATATCGACCACAGGAAACAGAACAAAGCAGCAATCAAATCAGGCTTAAATTATTTCATCGAGAAAAACCGATTTATCTATCGGACGTTTTACCTATTCTGGAAAATTTTGGTTTAAGAATTATTGATGAGCGTCCTTATAAAATCAGTAGTAAACAGGATGATAAAATTCAGATTAATTGGATCCTAGATTTTTCAATGTCTATGCAGATTGACCAAAGCTCTGATTTTTCGCATACCCGGGAGCTTTTCCAGCAAGCTTTTTATGCGGTTTGGGAAGGTGACCTAGAAGATGACAGTTTTAATAATCTGGTTTTACAGGCTGGCATTTCCGGACGCGACATTTCAATTTTGCGGGCGTATGCTAAATATATGCGTCAAATCGGCAGTAGTTTTAGCCAGAGCTATATTGAATATACGTTTTCCAGTTATCCGCATTTAGCAACCCAGTTAATCGATTTGTTTAGCTTAAGGTTTTCACCGGATAAAAAGTTCAGTGAACAAAAGCAGGAAAAGCTGCTGGATAATATTAATCACGGATTAGACTCGGTTGCTAATCTGGATGATGATCGAATTATTCGTCGTTTTGTGGATATGATTTTGGCGAGCAAGCGCACGAATTTTTATCAGTGCCTGGAATCAGGGCAGTTTAAAAATTATATTTCATTTAAGTTGGTGCCTGAACTGATTCCCGAAATCCCTAAACCTGTGCCTAAGTTCGAAATTTTTGTTTATTCGCCTGAAGTTGAAGGTGTGCATCTTCGCGGTGGAAAAGTCGCTCGAGGTGGACTGCGCTGGTCTGACAGACGAGAAGATTTCAGAACAGAAATATTAGGCTTGGTTAAAGCCCAGCAAGTTAAAAATACGGTAATCGTACCGGTGGGGGCAAAGGGCGGCTTTGTCTGTAAAAAATCGGCGGGTGTTAAATCTAAAGCAGAATTTCTGGCAATGGGGAAACACTGCTACCGAATTTTTATAAAAGGCCTTTTGGATATCACGGATAATATTGTCAGTGGTGAGCTGGTTTATCCTCAAAGAACAGTGCGCCACGACGAAGATGACCCTTATTTAGTTGTCGCAGCTGATAAAGGAACTGCTACCTTTTCTGATATAGCAAATGAAATATCCAGCCAATATGGGTTTTGGTTAGCCGATGCATTTGCATCCGGTGGCAGTGTCGGTTATGACCATAAAAAAATGGGTATTACAGCAAAGGGGGCCTGGGAATCGGTTAAACGACATTTCAGAGAATTGGGCATAAATAGCCAAACAACTGATTTTACCTGTGTCGGTGTAGGCGATATGGCTGGTGATGTATTTGGTAATGGCATGCTATTGTCAAAACATATCCGTCTTCAGGCTGCATTTAATCATATGCATATTTTTATTGACCCCAATCCGGATGCTCAAAAAACTTATGTCGAGCGTGAACGTTTGTTTACTGAAGGTCTGGGCTGGGGCGAATATGATCAGAGTTTAATTAGTCTGGGCGGCGGTATTTTTGAGCGTAGTGCTAAGTCGATTAAATTAACCCCGGAAATTAAAAAACTGATTAATACAGATAAAAACAGTTTACCACCGAATGAATTAATTCATTTAATCCTGCAAATGAAAGCCGATTTATTCTGGAATGGCGGGATTGGCACTTATATTAAATCCAGCAAAGAGTCTCACGTTGATGTAGGTGACAGAGCCAATGACAGTTTACGTGTTAATGGTAATCAACTCAATTTTAAAGTCGTTGGCGAAGGTGGAAATTTAGGTTGCACACAACTTGGACGTATTGAGGCGGCTAAAAAAGGCGTCTTAATTGATACTGATTTTATCGACAATGTTGGTGGCGTCGACTGTTCCGATAAAGAAGTTAATATCAAAATATTATTGAACGGTTTGGTGGCCGACGGCGAGCTGACAATGAAAAAACGCAATGAGCTACTTGCTCAAATGACGGATGATGTGGCTCAGATTGTGCTCAAAGACTGTTATCGTCAAACGCACTCATTGTCGATTACTGAGCTTAATATTGCCAGTCAGTTAAGAGAACAAATTCGGTTTTTACAAGCGCTCGAAAAAGAGGGCTATTTAGACAGGGAGCTTGAATTTTTGCCCAGTGAAGATGAACTATCAGAGCGCCTGGCAACCGGAAAAGGCCTAACCCGGCCTGAACTTTCAGTCTTGCTTGCATACGGAAAAATGGTATTAAAGGAGAGTCTGAATACGCCTGAGATAACTGAAAACGAGTTTTTAGCAAATGAGTTGGTTGATTATTTCCCCAAAATATTACAGAAAAAGTATGCCGGTGCGATGCAAAACCACCCGTTGAAGGCGGAAATTATAGCAACCCAAATCGCTAATCAATTAATTAATGATATGGGAATGAATTTTGTATACCGGATGACGGAAGAAACCGGGGTCAGTGTGGCTGAAGTGGCTATTTGTTATACCTTAGCCAACCAGATTTTTTCGCTGCAGCAACTCTGGCAGTCGATAGAAAAATGGGATAATCAAGTACCTGCGGATGTGCAGTCTGAAGCTTTATTTCAACTCAGAAGAACCATTCGTCGGGCAACCCGCTGGTTTTTACGTCATCGCAGTAAATCTATGTCGATTGCACAAAGCATTAAATTCTTTAAACCTGTATTTAGTGAGATGAGTGAAAATCTCGATAAATATTTATTGGCATCCGAGCATGAAAAATTAATCAAAGCAGCCGAAAAGCTCGAAGAGAAAGGTGTGGATGGACAATTTTCGAAGAAATTGTCCTACGTCAGCACTTTGTTTTCGGTTATGGATATTGCTCAAGTTGCAGATGAGACAGATCATCCACTCAATTTGGTCGCGGATGTTTATTACCGAATCAGCGCTAAAATGGAGTTACACTGGTTTTTGGAGCAAATTAATAAACAACCGGTCGCCAATCACTGGCAGGCGCTCGCTCGTGCAGCCTTTAGAGAAGAAACGGACTGGCAATTAAGATCGCTCGCAGCGGTGGTCATTCGAAATTGCGATAAAAACTGTAATGCGGATGATATTCTAGCGAAATGGGAAGTGAATAACGCCGATATACTCGAACGTTGGCGTCACATGCTGGCTGATTTCAGAGCAACTCAAAGCCATGAATTTGCAAAATTTTCAGTTGCACTCAGGGAATTGATGCTGTTAAGCCATCATTGCGATACAATGCAATAAAAATTATTTATTGGAATTGCTATGTATCAATTATTACGTTCTTTTTTGTTCACTCAAGATGCAGAGTGGTCACATGATGTGACAATTAACAGCCTGAAAAAAATGGGCGGAACAGGGTTTGATTGTTTATACAAACAAAATATTGCCGATAAACCGGTTGAGTTATTAGGGCTGAAATTTCCAAACCCGGTTGGCTTGGCTGCCGGTTTAGATAAAAATGGTGAGTGTATTGATGCGTTTGCAGCAATGGGGTTCGGTTTTATTGAGGTTGGAACCGTTACACCACGACCACAGCCGGGCAATGACAAACCGCGTTTGTTTAGATTGCCGCCGGCACAAGCCATTATTAATCGCATGGGTTTTAATAATAAAGGCGTTGACTATTTGGTTGAGCAGGTAAAAGCGGCCAAATATGACGGTATTTTGGGTATTAATATCGGTAAAAATAAAGATACGCCTAATGAAGAGGGAAAAAACGATTACCTAACTTGTTTGGACAAAGTGTATGAACATGCAAGTTACGTCACCATCAATATTTCGTCTCCCAATACACCGGGTCTACGAAACTTACAATATGGGGAAGCGCTGAATGAGTTATTAGGCGCGATTAAACAAAGGCAACTTGAACTGGAGCAGAAGTTTGGTAAATATGTCCCGGTTCTGGTGAAAATTGCACCGGATATGAGTGAAGAAGAAGTCATTCAGGTAGCTGAAACCCTGATTAACAATGAAATTGACGGTGTGATAGCGACCAATACCACCTTAAGCCGTGACAAAGTGGCTCACCTGCCACATGGAAATGAAGCGGGTGGGTTAAGCGGTATGCCGGTTCGGGCTCCTAGTACAGAAGTGATTCGTATGTTGAATCAGGCATTAGCCGGTAAATTACCGATTATTGGTGTTGGTGGTATAAATTCTGCTCAAGCCGCTCAGGAGAAAATTGATGCCGGCGCCAAATTGGTTCAAATTTATACAGGTTTTATCTACCGAGGCCCGAAATTAGTCAAAGAAATAGCAGAAGGGCTTGAATTATAGAGCTTTTTTTGTCATCTTTGAATTGATTGGAAATTTTATAACAATAGGGCAAGTTTTTTATCATGTTACAGGCTAAGGCTGATTGGTATTGGTGTTTTGATGAGCAAAGCCAAACTCTGCGTTTAAATATGACAGAGTTTGTTTTTGTGACTGCTTGTAAAGCTAAAAAACTGATCCCGGATGCTAAACAGACCCGCCCGTTCAGCATTGAAGATAATCAGTCTTATTGCGAATTTTATAATCTAGTGACTCAACAGATTGATGTATCTGAAGCCAGTGCGGTGCAAATTGCACTAAATGCACTGGCACAGCATCATTTTATACTCGATGAACAACCTAAAAGCTGGTATTTTTTACCGCAGAAAAATCCCAGACAAGATATGTTTGAGCAGGTTGTTATCATTCAAAGTCAATTTGAAACTGGGCTCTTTCTGGTTTTGGAAGAGGGTAATGACTGCGTTAAGGTCATGTTACTGAGTCAACACCTGCAACTGACAGAAACTAAAACCATGCAGCAGTTTGAGATTGTTAAGGTTATGAATAATCGAGTCGCATCATTATCAACCCATCAAAATACTTATACTCATCGGCAAAACCGGGCATAATACGCCTAATTCATTTTATAATTATTCCATCCATTAAGTTTTTCATATGAATCATTTCGAATTAGAAAGCTATCTCAATACTTTATTAAAACCTGAAAAGATCCGGGATTTTTGTCCGAACGGATTACAGGTTGAAGGTAAAGAAAGTGTGCAAAAAATAGTAACGGGTGTAACCGCTACACAATTATTGATTGAGCAGGCAATTGCCAAGAATGCTGATGCAATATTTGTACACCATGGTTTTTTTTGGAAAAATGAAAACCCCGTGATTAAAGGCATGAAGCAAAAGCGAATAAAAGCCTTGCTCGATCATAATATTAATTTATATGCGTATCATCTGCCGCTGGATATTCACCCTGAGCTGGGGAACAATGCCCAGTTGGCTGCTTTGTTGGATATTGAAATTATCGGTGGCCTTGAATTAGACAATCCAACCAGTATTGCAATGCAGGGGCGGTTATCCAAACCTTGTAAACTGTCTGATTTTGCGCAAAAAGTGGCGCTCCAATTAAATCGAAAACCACTGGTTGAAAGCGGTGGTGATTTTGATATTAATACAGTGGCCTGGTGTACTGGTGGCGGGCAGTCATTTATTGAGCAAGCCGCGGCGCAGGGAATTGATTTATTTATCAGCGGTGAAGTCAGTGAACAAACCATTCATACTGCACGTGAAATGGGGATTCATTTTATTGCAGCGGGCCATCATGCGACAGAACGCTATGGCGCCAAGGCCGTTGGCAATTATCTTGCAGCTGAGTTAAGCCTGGATGTTGAATTTATTGATATTGATAATCCAGCTTAAGATACGAGTATTGAATGCCTGAATATAATAAAACTTATACTAATCTGATTTGGCAAAACTGGCTTTCGCAATCAGAATTTAAACCACTCGACAGATGGCTAAAAGCTTGGTTTAAGCAAAACAGAGACATATCCAGACAACAAAAACTGAATTTGAGTCAGGCTATGTTTTCGGCGATGCGTTTTGTACAAACTGCGAGTTATTTGGAGCAAAGCTTTAGCCAGAATCAAACTGTGACTCATCTATTTGATTGGGATAAAACCTGGCAGTTGGCCGATATTAAACAGGTATCGCCAGATAGTTTTTGGTGCTGGATCCAAACTTTACATGAGTATCATCAATTACCTGAACTGGATGCCTTGTCTGCTCATTTTAGTCGTCACAATAATAAAGCGTTAAGCCGCAGGCAAGACTGGTTTGCTCAATACATTGATAATCACAGTTTATCTCAAGTTGAAAGCGATTTGCTTTGTGGCATCCGGCCTGGCTGGCAGCCATTATTAACTCAACGTGCTTTATACAGTGGCTGGTCTGAGACTCACAAACAAGATTTTATTCAGGCAATCTTGTCTGCACCCCCGCTGTGGCTCAGATTGAATCCATCCGAACTAGCCACTGATAAGCAGGCAAATGAGTTAATCGGCAATCTAACAAAACAGGGTATTCGGGCCATAAAAAATGAATCTGGTATTTTGGTTACGGGTGGCAAAGATATTACCCAAAGCCCGGAATATAAGCAGGGGCTATTTGAAATTCAGGATTTAGCCAGCCAGCAAATTGCTTTGGCGGTTAACGCCAAACCCGGTCAAAAGGTCTGGGATACCTGCGCTGGAGCAGGTGGGAAAAGTCTCGCCATTGCAGCCAAAATGAAGAATAAAGGATCTGTAGTTGCAACCGATCTTCACGAATATAAATTATCAGAAATTAAAAAGCGGGCTAAACGGGCTGGTTTATTTAATATTCGTAGCTTTGCCTGGGACGGGGCCAGTAAGCTCAGATTGCCTAAAGAAGCCGCTCAACAAAAAGGTTTTGACTGGGTCTTGATTGATGCGCCCTGTACTTCAGCCGGAACATGGCGAAGAAACCCGGACGCTAAATGGCGCTTTAATGAAACCGATACTCAGGAACAACTAGCCATTCAGCAACAAATATTATCCTACGCGCATTATGCGGTTCGAGTTGAAGGCTTTTTAGTGTATGCAACCTGCAGCTGGCAAATCAGTGAAAATGAAGCTCAGGTGGCGGACTTTTTATCTAAACATGCACACTTTAAGTTGGTTGAACAACACTTATTAGGGGCGCCGGAACAGAACTCAGATACTATGTTTGTAGCTGTCATGCAGAAAATGGCTTAGAACTCGCTAAGCCATTTGGGATAAGCCTTTAACTTTTAGAAATATCGTTAAATACGTCTTTATCCAGCGCTTTTTCAGATTTAGCAACGATACAGGTGACCATAGCATCGCCTGTTACATTTACAGCGGTTCGGGTCATGTCCAGTAAACGGTCAACCCCTAAAATAAGTGCAATACCTTCAACCGGCAGACCCACTTGCTGGAATACCATTGAAAGCATAATTAATCCTACGCCAGGTACGCCCGCCGTACCAATAGATGCCAAGGTTGCTGTTAATAAAACAGCCAAATAATCACTCATTGCTAAGTCAATACCATATACCTGAGCGATAAAAACAGTCGCAACGCCCTGCATAATCGCAGTACCATCCATATTGATAGTCGCACCTAAAGGGACAGTAAAAGACGCAATCGAATTATCCGCGCCCATTTTTTTTGTTACTGTATTCATGGTAACCGGCATGGTGGCGTTACTGCTGGAAGTACTAAATGCGAACAGAGCTGTATCTTTCATCTTTATTAAAAAAGTGAGCGGATTCACCCGGGCAAAGATTTTTAATAATACTGGGTAAACAAAAAGCGCATGGATTAACAATACGCCAATCAGGGTGAAAAAGTATTTACCGAGTTTGGCGACTTCGTCGATTTCTAAAAATGCAAATAATTTAGCCAATAAGCAAAACACACCATATGGTGCTAATTTCATTAATATATTAACCATTTTTAAAATAACTTCATTTAAGTTATCAAAAAAGTGTGCCAGTTTTTTACCTGCCTCTCCGGCCATCGCCATCGAAATACCAAATAAAATTGAAAATACGATAATTTGCAGCATATTACCGCTGGCCATGGCATCAATCGGGTTTGAAGGGAACATCCCGATAATAACATCCGCAAATGAAGGAGCGGGTTGGGATTCAAACGACGCATCAGTTTGCAATGAGCTACCTTCTCCCGGACCGATAAAATTGGCGATAGATAAAGCAAGGGTTATGGCTATTGCTGTCGTTAATAAATATAAAACGATTGATTTTAAACCCAGTCGGCCTATTTTCGCTGAATCATTTAACGAGCAAGTGCCGCATACTAAAGAGACAAATACTAAAGGTACAACCAGCATTTTTAAGCTTGTAACAAAAATTTGTCCGCCTATATTAAACAAACCGTCAATAAAAAAGCCTTTAATTGACAGTTCAAAAAAGCCAAGGTTGATCAGGGTATCTGATTGTTCTGATACAAATAAGCTGAAAAAACGACCGATTAGGATACCCAATACCATAGCAATGAGTATCCGTATCGTTAAATTAAGTTTTATCGATGGCACGAAAATATATTCCTTTTATGTTTTTATTGATTATATTTATAAATAGCCAGTTATTTAGTATGACATGAAATAAAATTGGGCTAAGATTAATTAATAGATTACAACAATTTACAACTTAAGACCATGGAGTGCAAAAATGCTAAAGCTCTATCGCTATTGGCTCGTTCTATTTTTTGTGACAATTCTTAGTGCTTGCGGGGGAGGCAGTTCGCTAGAGAGAGGGGGAGACGGAGGCGGTGGCGGAGACGATACAACCGCTACATACACGCTGAGTCTAAGCGCTGAAGACTCCGGTGGTGCTTCTTCAAGGGTTACGTCAAAAGATAATCCACTGACAATAAAGGCGACATTACTAGCCAATGGCAGTCCTGCAGCTAATCGGATTGTGAGCTTTAACGCACCTGTTGGGGTTTTAAATCCCGAATCCGGTAATGTACTAACTGGGGGGGATGGCATTGCGGAAATTATGCTTAATCCGGGTGCCACAGGATCTGAAGATTCTGCGACTTTAACAGCGAGTTTTACTTTAGACGATATCAGTGTTTCTGATTCATATGCTTATACCAGTTTGGAGGATGCTGACGGCGGTATTTCAACCGGTTTTAATTTAACCTTGACTGCTGTGGATACTGACGGAGAGCCTTCGCGAGTTACGTCAAAAGATACACCTTTAACCGTTATTGCGACACTAACTGAAAACGGTCAGGCTGCGGTAAATAAATTAATAAGTTTTAGTGCTCCGATTGGTTTATTTGATCCCTTATCCGGAAATATATTGACTGATTCAACTGGCACTGCTGAGATTACTCTAAATCCGGGTACCAGCGGCAGCCAGGATTCCAGTATTATTACGGCCAGTTTTAGTGAAGGTGACGCTACACTTTCTCAAACCTATGAATTTACCAGTCTAGAAGATGGTGATACGGATAATAACAATAATGCTGCCATTACGATTACCGGTGATTTTTATAAATGTCCTGAGGGCTTTACTGCAACATTAGCAACCATCAATGAGACAAACTGTACTATCAAATTAGGTGATAATGGTGCTAATTCGATAGATTCAAGTGAACCCATTTATTTAGTTGTGAATTTAACTACCTCGTCAACCAATGAAGCAATTGCGGATGAGTTAATCCAGGCATCTACGAGTTTGGCATTATTAAATGTTGATTCAACACTGTCTAATAGTCAGGGCAAGGCTTTATTCAGTTTATCCGGAAACGGGCAGATGAATGCAGACGCTTTAACTGTTACCGCTGGTGACGTTTCAAAAGAGTTTAACTATATCGTCGCGACAACAGCTACTGCAGACTCTTCCGGGTTCCCTGAATATGAGATAGCCCTTAGTTTTTTAAATGTGGGTGATAATCAACCAGCTCCTCAAACTGATGGAAGCTATCTTGTTACCGCTGAAAACCCGCTGGTGGTTGAGGCAACCGTGACTAAAGATGGTGAAGTCATCACGAGTGACAATCCGGTTTTAGTTACTTTTACAACAACAGCAGGGTTATTGTCGCCTTCTGCTGCGACTTCGGTTACTAACGAGAACGGAATTGCAAAAATTATTCTACGCGCTGGTAGTGTTCCAACAGCGGGGGCAGTTCAGGCATTGGTTCAGGTAGAGAGCGGTCAGGTTGACTCTAATCAGCTTTTATTCCAAACGGCTGGGGATGATGTCAATGTCGTAAGTGATAGATACAAGCTCGATTTACGATTAGTTCAAAAAGATACCGACGACGATATTGCGTTAATTTCGACCAGTCAGCAAGGTGAGTTGGTTGCTACATTAACTGTAGCTCAAACGACAGGTGAACCGGATGTACCGGTTGAGAACGCAGTTATTAATTTTACCAGTACAATCGGAAATTTATTTCCAAGCTTGGGTACTGCTATTACCGACCAGTTTGGTGTTGCAAGTGTTGCGATTACACCGGGAGATGTCAAAGGGGCCGGACAGGCTACCGCTAGTTTTGAAAATGCCCAAGCATTTGAATTTTTTGAATCAGCTGGTGATGAAGTCAAACAAGATAAAGAGTTTACAGTTAATGCTACCGTTTATGATTGTACAGCCGACGGTGCTAATAAAACCAATGGAACTGGTTGTACAGAAGATAATTCAGTTAGTTTGACTCAACCTAGAGTCTTAGTTATTTCAGTTACGGACAATGAAAATCCCGTGGCTGATATGTTGGTCAGTGTCAGTTTAGACAGTGGAAGCTTGAGCCCTGAAAATGGCAGAGTATTAACAAATTCTCAAGGGTTTGCCTATGTTGATATTAATGCAGGCGACGGCGCAGGCGCAGGGCAACTGGATATTATTATCCCGAGCTCACCTGCTTCGGGTACAACTACTCGATTTGTGCAAATTGGTACAGCCAATATTGAAATGGGTAATGAAGTTAACGGTGAATTTGAAGCTGTAGTATTGCCTAAGGAAATTGACGGTGTCACTGATCTGGCTTCGTTAGCGCCGGGTAGAACTGCTACTTTAGTGGTCAGTATTCGTGATACTGAAACCGGTAATTTATACACAGACCCATTAGATGTTTCTTTTGAGTCTGTTTGTGCATCATTGCAAGAGCCTAAAGCAAAAATAGATAATGTGGTTAAAACACTAAACGGTGTCGCAAAAGCCACTTATGTAGCTGATGGTTGTGAAAATCAGGATCAAATAACGGCAACCGCTACAGCAGGTACACGTTCATTGACGGCAACAGGGATTATACAGTTGGATGATGTTCCGGCAGATTCTATCCTATTTGTCTCAACTGAAATCAATGATGAGGTTGTAACAGATAGCCCTGTTATTACTTTCCCAGGCGTCGGTACTGAAGATAAAGCTACCCTAACTTTCAAAGTGTTGGATGAAAATAATAATCCAAAAGCCGGTCAGAAAGTTAAATTTTCATTAGCAAATGATATTGGACAGACTGAGGGGCTTTCAGGTGTTACTTTATCACCTTCAGAAGCAACCTCGTTTACGGATGGTCTGGTTAAAGTGAATGTCCAGTCTGGTCGCTCAGCAAGCGCACTCGTGGTTTTAGCTGAATTAGTTGATGAAAGCGATGAGCTTGTTGCTTATGCAGTGTCACGCCAAATTGCAGCGACAACAGGTATAGCGGATCAAGACAGCATTACTTTTGCAGCAGATACATTAAACCTTGAATCCTGGGGGATTACGGGCGTTGAAAATGTCATTAGCGTATATATGTCAGACCATAATAATCATCCTGTTGTGGATGGTACCAGTGTCGTGTTTAGAACCGAGGCCGGTACTATCGATAGTACATGCACTACAAGCAATGGTTCTTGCTCTGCAACTTGGCGCAGTACTAATCCTGTTCCTTTAGGTTATTATTTAGATAATGGTTTTTGTGACGTTGGTAACGATAATGACCCGAGTAATGATGTCGCCGTAAATAGTAAACCTTGTTTTGGTGCTGTGGAAGATACTAATAATGATGGTGTTTTTGATGCGACAGATGAGCAGGGGCCCTTACAAATTGCTCACCCTCGAACCGGACGTGTGACCGTTTTAGCGACTGCAAAAGGTGAAGAAACATTCGTCGATTCTAATAGTAATGGTAAATATGATTCTGGCGAAACTTTTTATAACTTAGGCGAAGCTTTCCTTGATAATAATAGAGATGGAGCATATTGCGGACAGTTAGATGGAAGTTCTGATATACCTGCACCGGCCGACCCAGATACGCCGTTTGATATTGCAAATATAGATTTTTCAGTGGGCGTTGAGACTAGCTTATGTTTACGTACAGCCAGTTATGGTGCGCAAGCTAATCAACAATATATTTTGCTAGGCGCAGCGGACGAAGAGTTTATTGATGTTAACAATAACCAAACATATGATGCTGAAACTGATAGCAACAATCATGAATTTAACGGCTTAAGCTGTGTGATTGATGATGAAGAAGCTGGGTTATGTAGCCGTAACTTAATTGATGTGCGTGACGAAGTTGAATTTGTTATGTCAGGACAGAATCCACGCTTATTAATTCTGGATAAAGATGATCAGGAACTAAGCACAGTTTATCTGATTGATCTATTTGAAGATTGTAATGGTAATGGATTCTGGGATGCGAGCTTGGATGAAACCGCAATCAATCTAGATTGTAATAATGATGGCGATATGTTGGATACAGATGTAGCTGAAGTATTGACTGTAGATAATGATGGCGATGGTGTCTACGACAGTAGCCACAGTGAGACCGTATTTATTTATATAACTGATATTAACAACAACCCTATGCCCTCCGGTACTTCAGTTGCTTTTACAACTGATAACGGTGAAATATTGGGTAGTCCTAATAGTGAGTTTTTAGAGTCAAACAGCCTATACCCAACGCTCTTTGCAGTGACTGTCGGCCCTGAAAAGGACGGAAATGAAATTTTCTCCGGACCGCTCACTATTACAATTAGTACTCCAAATGGTGTAGTGACCAGTTCAACCGTGGTCAATGTCATAGACAGACAATAAAATAAGTGAGAAGCCATCTTTTTTGATGGCTTCTCAATTTTAAAGTCGTAAAAGCCTTCATATTTAAATAAATTTCCTAAGTTACCCTTTTAAAATCAAAAATTGCCACTATAGTCAGGTTTATTGTTGAAAAAGACAGCATTCAAACTTTAATCTGGGTTTTGAGCATAAAATTTCTTGCTACATTGGCTATTTGTCGATATACCTAAAAAAGAAGCGGCGTTACCGAGTGCACAATTTATTGATAAACGCCAAAATGTAACCGAATAATAAGACTTACAGATATCACATGGGAAAATCACTTGTAATAGTCGAATCACCGGCTAAAGCTAAGACAATTAATAAGTATCTTGGCAACAACTATATAGTTAAGTCGAGTGTTGGTCATGTTCGCGATTTGCCTACATCATCAAAAGGTAAAGTTAATTTAACCGCCGACACTAAAAAAATGACAGCCGAAGAAAAGGCAGCATTTAAAAAGAAAAAAGAAAAAGCAGCCTTAGTTGCCCGTATGGGCGTCAACCCTGAAAATCACTGGCAGGCAGAGTACGATATTCTGCCGGGCAAAGAAAAGGTGGTTGCTGAGCTTCAAAAGCTGGCTAAAAACGCTGACACCGTTTATCTCGCAACGGATTTGGATAGAGAAGGGGAAGCGATTGCCTGGCATCTAAGAGAAATCATTGGCGGAGAAGACGATAAGTACAAGCGAGTTGTTTTTAACGAAATTACCAAAAAAGCCATTCAGGACGCGTTTTCCAAACCGGATGAACTCAATATAGACAGAGTGAACGCTCAGCAGGCTCGTCGCTTTTTAGATAGAGTAGTGGGCTTTATGGTATCACCACTTTTATGGAAAAAAGTGGCACGAGGTCTATCCGCTGGGCGTGTGCAATCGGTTGCCGTTAGACTTGTAGTCGAGCGTGAACAGGAAATCAAAGCTTTTGTTCCAGAAGAATACTGGGAAGTAAAAGCGGATACTCAAACCAAAGATCAGCAAAATCTGCATTTAGAGGTTGCCAAGCAAGCGGGCAAAACCTTTAAACCTAAAAATAAAGCAGAAACCGATGCCGCACTGGCAGCTTTAAATCAATCTGAATTTAAGATCAGTGATTGTGAAACCCGACCGACTTCGAGTAAGCCAGGTGCGCCATTTATTACCTCAACGCTACAACAGGCTGCAAGTACCCGATTAGGCTATGGGGTTAAAAAGACGATGATGTTAGCTCAGCGTCTTTATGAAGCTGGTTACATCACGTATATGCGTACCGACTCAACAAACCTGAGCAGTGAAGCTGTATCTGCCTGTCGTGATTATATTTCCGGCCAGTATGGCACTGAGTATTTACCTGAAAATGCCAATACTTATGGCAGTAAAGAAAATGCACAGGAAGCGCACGAAGCAATTCGTCCTTCTTCGGTCGATATTCTGGCCGAAACGCTTGACGGTGTTGAAGCTGATGCTAAAAAGCTTTACGAGTTAATTTGGCGGCAGTTTGTTGCTTGTCAGATGATGCCAGCTAAATATAAAGCGAGCACCATTACGGTTGCCGCAGACGAGTTCGAATTAAAGGCTAAAGGCCGCGTATTGGTATTTGATGGCTGGACTAAAGTTCAACCGCCAGCAAGCCGAAAAGGCGCTGAAGATCAGCTATTGCCTGAAGTGAATGTGGGTGATGTGGTTAAACTCATTAATTTAGACCCGAGCCAACATTTTACTAAGCCACCTGCCAGATTCAGTGAAGCTGCGCTGGTTAAAGAACTGGAAAAGCGGGGAATTGGCAGACCTTCTACCTATGCAGCTATTATCAGTACAATTCAGGACAGAGGCTATGTTCGCCTTGAGAGCCGCCGTTTTTACGCTGAAAAAATGGGTGAAATAGTTACCGATCGTTTGGTTGAAAACTTTGATGATTTAATGAGTTTTAATTTCACAGCCAATATGGAAAAACATTTGGATGAAATTGCACATGGCTCATTAGACTGGATTCAGGTACTTGATCAGTTTTATGCCGGGTTTAGCCAACAGTTAGATCAAGCTGAAAAAGAGGTCACCGAAGGCGGGATGAAACCGAATCAACCGATTCCGGTTGATATTGATTGTCCTGAATGCGGACGGCATATGACCATCAGAACGGCAACTACCGGTGTATTTTTAGGGTGTTCAGGCTATGCATTGCCACCAAAAGAGCGCTGTACTAAAACTATGAACCTGACTTCAGGGGAAGAGGCGGTTGATGCAAATGATGACGAAGCCGAAACCAATGCATTAAGAGCGAAACGACGCTGTGCTAAATGCGGCACTGCGATGGATAGTTATTTAATTGATACTGAACGTAAATTACATGTATGCGGTAACAATCCAACCTGTGATGGTTTTGAGATAGAGACAGGTCAGTTTAAAATAAAAGGTTATGACGGGCCAGTTATCGAATGTGATAAATGTGGTTCCGAGATGCAGCTTAAAAATGGTCGCTTCGGAAAATATTTCGGCTGTACGAATGAAGAGTGTAAAAATACCCGTAAGTTATTAAGAAACGGTCAGCCAGCGCCACCAAAAGAAGACCCGGTACATTTACCAGAATTACCTTGTGAAAAGTCAGATGCTTATTTTGTTTTAAGAGACGGGGCATCAGGAATTTTTATGGCTGCGCATAATTTCCCTAAATCGCGTGAAACCCGCGCGCCTAAAGTTGAGGAATTAAAGCGTTTCAGAGATAGAATTTCTGATAAATTTAAATACCTCGCAGATGCACCGGAAAAAGATCCTCTGGGCAATCCTGCAATTATTAAATTTAGTCGAAAGAATAAAGAGCAGTACGTGGCTTCAGAAATGGATGGTAAAGCTTCAGGTTGGGTAGCACACTATGTTAACGGAAAGTGGGTTGCTGATGACTCTAAGCTGAAAAAGCCCAAGAAAAAATAAGGAAATCATACAAAGCTATCGTAAAAAGCCAATCAGTTGATTGGCTTTTTTGTTTCCGCCGCTAAATCTTGTATATCGGTAGGCTTTAAGTTTCTATTTAATCTCAGCTGAGGTTATTTAAGTGCAAACTATAAAAATGCTGTATTATGCCAGATTTTACAAGCTGCCTCGCCAGACTTTAAGGTTAAAGCTATTAGCTGGAATTAGCTTGCTTGATTCGATAATTAACCTGAGCTTCGGATAAGAAAGTATTAATTTAAAGGAACTTAAAGCTCGTTCCATGATCCGATCATTCGACCAAGAGTGATTAGAACAAAAAAGGAACGAGCATGGATAAGT
>Ga0207847_100063_pt1 | contig 143994 bp, 150 predicted proteins | sample TtaePargueraPR_8_FD_187736 | JGI IMG/M metagenome (GOLD analysis project Ga0207847, IMG submission 187736) | Aerobic enrichment media microbial communities from Bioluminiscent Bay, La Parguera, Puerto Rico - Tt and E1 (SPAdes) | ecosystem: Environmental > Aquatic > Marine > Unclassified ... | reverse complement strand
CGAGCCACAATGCGAGGATGATCGCCGCAATGGCGCCCCCGACATAGAGCACGTCTACCAGCAGGTCATACACAGCATCCATCATCGGGCGCCCTCCGGCCAGAGGATGACGCGCAGGGTCTGCAGCAGGATCAGCAGGTCGAGGAAGGGCGTGTAGTTCTTGGCGTAATAGAGATCGTATTCGAGCTTGTGCCGAGAATCCTCGATCGATGCGCCATAGGGATAATTGATCTGCGCCCAGCCGGTAATGCCGGGCTTCACCATGTGGCGCTCCGAATAATAGGGCAGCTCATCTTCGAGATCGTGGACGAATTGCGGCACTTCGGGACGCGGGCCGACAAAGCTCATCTGCCCCTTGAGCACAGTCCAGACCTGCGGCAACTCGTCGATCCGCACCTTGCGGATAAAGGCACCGACGCGGGTGATGCGCGGATCGCCTTTCTCGGCCCATTTGGCACCGTCCTTTTCGGCATCGACCCGCATCGAGCGCAGCTTGACCAACTCGAAAGGCTGTCCGTAGAGGCCCACGCGCTGCTGTCGGAAGAAGGCGGGCCCCTTGCTATCGAGCTTCACGATCAGTGCAAAAACCAGGATGATCGGCAGCGTCAGCGCCAGCAGCAGGCTGCTGACGATGATATCGAACAGCCTTTTGGCAGCGCTCGAAATGGCGCGACTGGAAGAAAAGCCGTCGGAAAAGATCAGCCAGCTGGGATTGAGCGTGTCGAGATCGACGCGACCGGTCTCGCGCTCCATGAAGCTGGAGAAATCATTGACGTGTACGCCCAGCGTCTTGATGCGCAGCAGGTCCTTGAGCGGTAGCGCGTTGCGCCGTTCTTCAAGAGCAAGCACCACTTCGCTGGCGCCGAGATTGCCGACGAAACGTGAAAGATCGTGGATTGCCGAGCGCTCGATAGCCTCCTCGACTGCAGGGTCCTTGGCCCCCATGCCGACAAAGCCGACCACGACGAAACCGCTTTCGGGACGTTCGCTCAATTCCTTGATGCGCTTTGCGCGCAGGCCCGACCCCATCACCATCACGCGGCGGCGGAAAGCACTGGCTCCCAATATACCGCCGACGATGAGGCGGTTGAGCGTCAGGAAGACGATCGCCAGGGTCATCCCGTAGAGCAGGATCGAGCGCCAGAAGGTTTGTCCCGGCAAGATGAAATCGAGGAATGCCAGGCCCAGCACCGACAGGCTGACCGCCACAAGCAGGCGAGCGCAGGCGAAACGCATCGATCGAAGGGCATCGGCGCCGAACACGCCGACCGCGATCATCGAAGTCAGAGTAATCGCCGAAATGCCGGCAATCGTAGGCATCCGTTCGGTCCACGATCCGGGGTCCATGTCGATCTGCGAAGCACGAAAGCTCCATGCCAGGTCGTTGGCCAGAAGAAGCAGGGCAAAGTCGATCAGGCCCAGAAGCAGGACCGCATGCGGAACGTAGTGTTTGAACAGTCTGATCATACTTCCGGCCAGCCAAGTCCGCCCCAAGATGCGAACTGACACCGAACTAGTGGCCAGAGGTGAAATGTCGGTAAACTTTACAGCAGGGAAAGCTCATGGTTTCCCGGTCGGAAGGATTCTCCGGCAAGACGATGTTAACCATGATTGTCGGAGCGATGGTTAACCCATCCCCACTATGTGGTTTTCCCATGGCCCAGTTGAAGATGCCTCCGCTCCCGATGAAGATGTATCGCCATTTCGCGATCATCACCGTTCTGCTTACGGCATGCATTGCCGTGTTTGCCGATGGCGGGAATGACGAGTTTGCTGCACGCCAACAGCAGAGCGACGGCATCCGCTACACGCCGCAGACGGGCAAGAGGCATACCGACGGCGCGCCCCGCTACGGCGAAGCACAATTGACCGACAATCGCAGCAACTCTGGCAGTTTCGGCGAGGAAGCATCCCCCGGAAGCTTTGGTGAACCAACCGATCGCGCAAGCGGTGTCGGCGCATCCAGCTCGGTCATTCCAGACATGCCTGCATCCGACGATCGCGCAACCGATCAATGGCTCGCCGAGCTGTCGGAGGAAGAGCGCGCCCAATTGCTCGCCCAGCTCGACTCTGCAGGGATCGATGACGAGGATGAACGAGCCCGTCAGCTTGCCGTGCTCGCGGCCACATCGCGCCGCCGGATCGGTAGCTAGGCCCCTGCCCGGGCTACATGCCGTAGGACATGACGAGCAGGAAACTGAGCGTCGCCACCATCAGCAGGACAAGCGGAACCCCGGTGCGCAAATAGTCCGCGAACTTGTAATTGCCCTCCGCCATAATCAGCATGTTGGTCTGGTAGGCGATCGGCGTCGCGTAACACAGGTTGCAGCCGAACAGCACGGCGAGGATCAGCGGCTCCTGCGGCAGGCCCAGCTCGCTGGCAATATTAAATGCAATAGGCGTACCCACCGTCGCTGCCGTGGCGTTCGATGCAAAATTGGTCAGCAGCGTCACGAACAGCATGATGGCCGCCAGCACGCCTGCCGCGGGCAGGAATTGCAGGCCCATGGCGAGGACTTCGCCCAGCCATGACGCCGCACCGCTATCAAGGATGACACGGCCGATGGCGATGCTGGCCGCGACCAGCACGATCACCTTGGCCGAAAGTGCCCTGCCCACGCGGTCGAACTTCACACAGCCGGTCAGGAACATCAGGATCGCGCCCGCCAGGGCGGAAATGGCAATCGGCAGGAGGCCGATAGACGCGGTAAGCACCGATCCGAACATGATACCGGCAGCCAGCGCGGCCTTGGATCGGCGCGGCATGTCGCGCCCGCCTTCGAGCTGGAGCAGGCTGTCGCCCCCGGCAAAGTCGCGGATCGCGCTTTCCAGGCCCATGACCAGCAGCACATCGCCTTCCGCCATCCTGATCTCGCGGCCGACATCGTCTTCTCGATGATGCATGAGCCGGTCCGGCTTGTGGATACCGAGCACGGCAACGCCGTAATTGTTGGCAATCCCCGATGTCGCGAGCGTGCGACCGATAATCCGCGAATCGGCGGTGACGACCAGTTCCTTGACCTTGATGTCTTCCTGCGCACTGGCGGCATCGGCCCGGATTCGTTCGATCACCCAGGTCGGGGCGACCTCGCCCTTGAGGATACGATTGGCGTCCTCCAGCGCATCGTGCGTGCCCGAAATCAGCAAGCGGTTGCCTGCCCGGAACGTCCCGTCGGGGCGCTCCTCGAAGCGGAAATCCTTGGGCAGCTTCTCGACCACTTCGTCGAAATGCTTGCCGATGAGATCGCTAGCCTGCGGCACGCGCATGCGGATGAAGAAGCGGCGCACCGCCTGGATCTGGTCGGGACTGTTGTCCGGCAGCAAGCGCGGCATGACCAGCCAGAGATAGGGAAATGCAACCAGTGCGGCCGCCAGCACGATCGGGGTGAAATGGAACACGGACATGGAGGGCATACCCAGGTCGCTGGCAATGCCGACCACCAGCAGGTTCGTCGATGTACCGATGGTCGTTGCCATGCCGCCGATCAACACGGCCGCGTTAAGCGGGATCAGAGTCTTCGAAGCCGGCATCGCCCCGCGCTGCGCCAGGGCCACGAAGATCGGCAGCAACAGGACCAGGATCGGAGTGTCGTTGACGATCATCGAGAGGAAGAATGCGAGCGCAAGCGACACAAGCAGGCCGAGCTGTAGATTCAGCTTCCACACCGATTCGAGGGCACGAGCGGCCGGTTCGAGCGCTCCCGTCACCACCAGGCCGCGACCGAGGATCATCAGCGAGCAGATCGTGATCAGCGCGTAATGCCCGAATCCGCCAAATGCGAGCGTGAGGCCGTCCGTGCGCGTGGTGTGCGGCAGGGGAAAGAAATAGAGCCCGACCGCAATGATGGCGATGGTTAGCAGCGATACGATCTCGGTCGACATGCGTCCGCGTGCAAAAGCGACAAAGACGCCGACGGTCAGCACCATCGCCGCGATTGCATGATAATTGGGTACTTCGATCATGCAGCCAGCCTAGCTCTCGCATCCAATCCAGCAAGCACACTTAGCGCAGATGTCCGCCGGCGGCATCCCCAATGCGCGTGGGCCGATCCCATCAGGAGAACGCTTCGCTTGTCTTCAACCATTTTTCGCAAAGGGCGATATCGAGCCGCCGCTTGAAGATGAAAGTGCTTTCAGGGCGGGATCGGACCGCAGGCAGGATACGGCGAAGCTTCTTGGGGAGCGCCGCAAGGTCATCCGACAATCCCGTGACCCGTGCATATTCGGAGCGCGAGGCAAATACCTCGTCCAGCAGCAGGCATGTCTGCGTGATCGAGCGTGGTGTGAGGTAATGCAGGCTCGGCCTGGTCTGCGAAAACATCACATTGTGCATGGCAGAGCCGATAATGCCGATGCCGAACATGGGCAGGATTGCCTCGACATAGGGCCAGTGGAGCATTTCCGGCCGTGGCAAGTGGGCAAGCAAGCGGTATCTGGACCTGTCGATTTCATTGAGTGCCCAGAAACGTGAAACAGTCTGGGTGATGAAATGACCGAAATGGGGCTCAAAGCGCCCGAGATAGAGATAGGAACTGCCATCCGATGCGCCGCAAAGCGGTGTTCGTGCTTCCGGCTCCTCGGTTTGTGGCACATGCTGCGGCCCAACGGTGGAGATCACGTGGGCGATCCTTCGCCCTTCTGCGTCGAAAAGCGTGCCCTTCAGGCCCTGGGCAGGCGAGCAGGAAGCCGAATAGATGACATCTTCATATTCGCGCAGGGTCGGCTTGCCACCGATCACGCACAAATGATCGAAATCGCTCATCCGGTAGTTGAACGGGTAGCGATAATTGAAGAAACGGAACTTGCCCGCCGTCAGCCCGCGTGAACTGGCGGGCGTTTCCGGGACCGCTTCAACCATGCGATATCTCGCAAAGGCCATGCGATCCGATCGTGGTACCTCCGGCCGGACTCGAACCGGCACTTCCGAAGAAACTCGATTTTGAGTCGAGCGCGTCTACCAATTCCGCCACGGAGGCCCCCTCATGGCCCTGCGATTAGCGGTGCGCGGGCCGGGGTTCAAGAAAATGCGAAGGAAATTCAGCCTTTCAAGGCTTCTACGATAATCTTGTGCAGTCGAGAGTGCAGAGGATCGTTACCGGCAATGACCTGCTTGTCGCAGATCGGCAGCGATCGGCCGCGATAATCACTCACGAAACCGCCTGCTTCACGCACCAGAAGGCAACCGGCTGCGGTGTCCCATGGCGAGAGATCGCTTTCCCAAAAACCGTCATAGCGGCCAGCAGCAACCCAGGCGAGGTCGAGCGCGGCCGAGCCATAACGACGGATACCGGCAATCTGCGGTCCGAGCTTGCCGTAGATTTTGCCCCATTCCTCGAAATCGCCATGACCCTGATAGGGCATGCCGGTGGAGATCAGCGCCTCGGACAGCTGGCGGCGACCAGAAACGCGCAGGCGGCCGTCATGCAGCCATGCCCCGCGCGACTTTTCGGCCCAGAAGGTCTCGTCGGTGATGGGCTGGTAGACCATGCCAGCGGTCACATCGCCCCAGCCCGAGCCGTCGAGCTTGGGCTCCTGCACGGCGATCGAGATTGCGAAATGCGGCAGGCCGTGGAGAAAATTGCTGGTCCCGTCGAGCGGATCGATGATCCAGCGCGGTTTGCTGGGATCGCCTTCGATCACGCCCGCTTCTTCGAGCACGAAGCCCCAATCGGGACGGGCCTGGAGCAGTTCGTCATAGAGCGTGCGCTCGGCGCGCATATCCGCCTTGGACACGAAGTCCGACGGGCCCTTGCGGCTGACCTGCAGCGCTTCGACTTCACCGAAATCGCGGCGCAAACGACCACCCGCCTTGCGGGCAGCCTTTTCCATCACGCGAATGAGACCAGAAATAGCGGCCATATGGGGTCAGCTGGCCTTTCCGACGTAGCTCTGTTCGTACACATCGACGACGATGCGCGTACCGCTTTCGATATGCGGCGGAACCATGATGCGCACGCCATTGTCGAGCACGGCCGGCTTGTAGCTGGAAGAAGCGGTCTGCCCCTTCACCACGGCATCAGCCTCGACGATTTCGGCTTCGATCTGGGCGGGAAGCTGGACCGAGATCGGCTTTTCTTCCCACAGTTCGAGGGATACCTGCATGCCGTCCTGCAGGAACGGGCGGGCATCGCCGAGCAAATCGTTGGGCAGGTTGATCTGCTCGTAATTCTCGGTGTCCATGAATACAAGCATGTCGCCATCCTCATAGAGGAACTGGTAGTCCTTCGTGTCCAGGCGGACCTTCTCGACCGTGTCGGCGCTGCGGAAGCGGACATTGGTCTTGCGGCCATCCTGCAGGTTCTTCATTTCGACCTGCATGTAGGCGCCGCCCTTGCCGGGCTGTGTGTGCTGGATCTTGGCGACCTTCCAGATGCCGCCTTCATATTCGATGATATTGCCGGGACGAATGTCCACGCCGCTGATTTTCATGGGACTGGCTTTCAAAGATCGTGAGAAATCGGATTGCCGCGCGCCCTAGCCGCAAGCCGCCTGCGGGGCAAGGCTCGCGCTTTGGTTCATGACGGCGCAAGCCATCGCTGCTAATGGCGCGGGCATGAAAAGGATCGCGCTCATTGTTGTCTCGCTTGCACTTGCATCGCCCGCCCTCGCCCAGGGCCAGGTGGGCACGGTGCCGCGTGGCCAATATATCTGCGAGCTTCCCGGCGATGCCAGCGGCAATGTCGGCATCGAGCAATCCGAAGAGAACTTCCGGATCACCAGCGGATCTCGTTACGTTACCGCAGAAGGCGAAGGCACCTATCTGCGACGCGGCGATCGCGTGACCATGACCAGCGGGCCGCGCAACGGCACGACCTATGCCGTCATGGCTGACGGATTCCTGCGCAAGATCGAGAATGGCGAACCCGGCCGCCTGCGCTGCATAAGGCGCGAGCGCTAGATCGCCCGGCCTATTCGCCGAAAAGCCAGAAATGATGGATGAAATAGAGCTCGCGCAGGGCGAAGGGCAGCTGCGTCGAGAGGCTGCGATATTGCGTTGATGGTGTAGAGCTAGGCTGCGCATCATAGCCCAGCGCATCGGCCATCTGCATGGCGCGCCGCATATGCAGCGGATCGGATACGATCAGATAGGTGCCGTCCGGATAATCGAGCATGCCCGGCTGCGCGAAAACGAGATTCTCCATCGTCGTTTGCGAACCGGATTCGACCACGATGGCGGATTCGGGCACTCCCTCTTGGATTGCATAGTCCCTCGCAGCCTCGCCTTCGGACAGGCCGCCACCTTCCGCGAACCCTCCGGTGAAGATCAGCGTCTCCACCCTGCCCTGCTGCCAGAGATCCACGGCATGGTCGATCCGTGCACGGAAGACCGGGCTTGGCACTTCATCATGGACTGCAGCGCCGAGTACCAAGGCATAATCGGCGCCGGAGTCCTCCGTCTCGGAAGGTCCAATCCAAATCCAGGCGAGTACGCCTGCGAGCCAGAGCAAGACGAGTAGTACCAGCCTGCCGAGCCAGCGCTTCACTGGGCGAGAATGTCCGTGAAAGCCTTTACCGCGGCAGCCTCGTCCCCGTTCCAGACCGCGCCCGATACAGCCAGGAAATCGGCTCCCGCTTCGACCAGCGGCGCCGCGTTTTCAGGCGTGATGCCGCCAATTGCCACGCAGGGAATTTCGAACAGCCCCTGCCACCAGGTGAGCAGCTCTGGTTCGGGCCTGTGCTCGCTCTCCTTCGTGGTGCTCGGATAGAAGGCCCCGAAAGCGACATAGTCCGCCCCGGCCTCGCCTGCCTCCATCGCAAGGTGCCGGCTGGCATGGCAGGTCACGCCGATCTGCGCATTGGGTCCGAGCACTTCACGCGCTTCCTTCACATCTCCGTCCTGCTGCCCAAGATGCACGCCATCGGCGCCTATCCGCTTGGCCAATGCGACGGAATCGTTGACGATAAAGGCGACTTCCCGCTCGGCGCAGATCGCCTGGAGCGGTTCGGCGAGGCGCGCGGCTTCGTGCTGGTCCACTCCCTTCACGCGGAACTGGAAGGCCGCGACATCGCCAGCATCGAGCGCGCGGGCGAGCCGGTCGGGGAAGTCTCCGCCCACTTCGAGCGGGGAAATCAGATATAGCTGGCAGTTCGACATGGGCTGGCGATCTAGCCGCGCCTCGGCGTTTCGCCAAGTGTTCTGCGTGCGTTCAGCCGTGCTGTGCCAGAGACGAGTCATGAAGTTCGTCCGCACGCTTGCTCCCCTTGCCGTCCTCTCCGCCTGCGCCACAGCGCAACCAACAGACATCCCCGACTGCTACCAAGGGCCATGCATCGGGATCGGCGAGGTGCAGGATCTTGGCCACATACAGGTGAAACCGCTTGCCGTGCTCGAGGACAGCCGTTGCCCGATAGAGGCCGATTGCGTGTGGGAAGGAAGGCTACGCCTCCAGACCGAACTGACCCTGGGTCACGAGGTCATCACGGCGGAACTGACTGCGTGGGATGGCTTCACCATCAATGGCGGCACTTTGACGCTGGCCGAAGTCGCACCCGATGCATCGGTGCAATGGCCGAACCTGCGGGAAGAGGACTATTCCTTCCGCTTTTCCTTCGCTGACTAGGCTTCCAGCGCCGCGACGCCCGGCAGGACCTTGCCTTCCATCCATTCGAGGAAGGCGCCGCCAGCGGTCGAGATATAGGTGAAGTCACCCGCCACCCCTGCATGGTTGAGTGCGGCGACCGTATCACCGCCGCCCGCCACGGAGGTCAGCGATCCCTCGACGCTCAGCGCGGCAGCCGTCTTCGCCAGCCCCACGGTCGCGGCATCGAAAGGCACGATCTCGAATGCGCCCATCGGCCCGTTCCACACCAATGTGCGGCAGGTCTTGAGCACGTCGCCCAGCGCCTCGACCGCCTGCGGTCCGACATCGAGGATCATCTCATCCGGCGCGACTTCGTGCACATTGCAGATGCGCAGGCTTGCCGGATTGGCGGCGAATTCGGTCGCTACGACAACGTCGTAGGGCAGGTGCACGGTGCAACCGGATTTGTCGGCCGCTTCCATGATGGCCTCGGCCGTGCCGGTAAGATCGTGTTCGCAGAGCGACTTCCCGACATCGACCCCGCGCGCGGCAAGGAAGGTATTGGCCATGCCACCACCGATGATCAGGTGCTGCACCTTGCCGACGAGGTTTTCGAGTACGGCCAGCTTGGTCGATACCTTGGCCCCGCCCACAACCGCGGCGACGGGCGTTTGCGGGCTTCCCAGCGCCGCTTCGAGCGCGTTCAGCTCCTTTTCCATCGCCCGGCCGGCATAGGCCGGCAGCAAATGCGCCAGCCCCTCGGTCGAGGCATGGGCGCGGTGCGCGGCGGAAAAGGCATCATTGACGTAAAAATCGCCGATCGCGGCAATACCTTGCGCAAAGGCGGGATCGTTCTTTTCCTCGCCCGGCCAGAAGCGGGTGTTTTCAAGCAGGCCGATATCACCCGCGCGCATGATCCCCACCGCCTGCTCGGCCACCGGGCCGGAGACTTCGGGAATGAACATGATCTCGCGGCCGAGCACGCGCTCCATCTCGCCCTGGATCAGGCTGAGCGACAGCGTCGAGTGACGCTCGCCCTTGGGCCGCCCGAAATGGGCCAGCAACAGCACCTTCGCCCCGGCATCCGCCAGTTCGAGAATGGTCGGCGCCACGGCATTGGCTCGCGTTAGATCCGTCGCGCGGCCGTCCGCCATGGGCAGGTTGAGATCGACGCGCACCAACGCGACCTTGCCGGTCACATCGCCAAGGTCGTCAAGAGTCTTGAAAGCGGCCATCGCGCCCTCCTCAGAGCAGGCCGGCCATCACTCCGGCGGTGTCGATCATGCGGTTGGAGAAGCCCCACTCATTGTCATACCAGGATACGACGCGGGCAAGCTTGCCTTCCATCACTGATGTTTCGAGGCTGTCGACCGTCGAGCTTGCCGGGTGGTGGTTGAAGTCCGAGGAGACGAGCGGCTTGTCGGTATAGTCGAGCACGCCCTTCATCTTGCTCTCGGCAGCAGCCTTGAGTGCGGCATTGAGCTCTTCCGCGCTGGTATCGCGTCCTGGCTGGAAGACGAGGTCGACGAGGCTGACATTCGGCGTCGGCACACGGACCGAACTCCCGTCGAGCTTGCCGGCCAGTTCGGGCAGGACCAGGCCAACAGCGCGAGCAGCGCCCGTGGTGGTCGGGATCATGTTCTGTGCACCGCCGCGGGCACGGCGCATGTCAGAATGCATCTGGTCGAGCATGCGCTGGTCATTGGTGTAGGAGTGGATCGTGGTCATGAAACCGCGCTCGATCCCGACCAAATCGTTCAGCACCTTGGCGACTGGCGACAGGCAGTTGGTGGTGCAGCTGGCATTGGAAACGATAACATCGTCCGAAGTCAGGATGTCGTGGTTGACGCCATAGACCACCGTGGCCGAGACATTCTTGGCCGGGGCCGAGATCAGGACGCGCTTTGCGCCGGCGGACAGGTGCGGCTCGGCAGCTTCGTGCGACTGGAAGAAGCCGGTGCATTCCATCACCAGGTCCACGCCCATGGCGGCATGTGGAAGGTTGCCCGGATCGCGCTCCGAGGTGACGGCGATGGTCTTGCCATTGACGACCAGATTGGTGCCGTCGACATCCACCGTACCCGGGAAACGGCCATGCGTGCTGTCGAAGGCAAACAGCAGGGCATTGGCATTGGTGTCGGCAAGGTCGTTGATCGCGACCAGTTCGAGGTCATGGTCGTCGCGTTCGAGGATCGCTCGCGCTACAAGCCGCCCGATACGTCCGAACCCGTTGATCGCTACCTTTGTCGCCATCGCCTATTGCTCCTGTCAGTTACCCAGTTTTTCCAGAATTTGCGGTACGATCTTGCCCGCGCTGAAGCCGAAATATTCGAACAGTTCAGCTGCTGGCGCCGATGCGCCGAAACGGTCGAGACCGATATTGAGGCCATTCATGCCCGTATAGCGTTCCCAGCCCTGCGTGACACCGGCTTCGATTGAAACGATGAGCGCATCGGAAGGTATGAGATCCGCCTTGTAGCTGTCAGACTGCTTTTCGAACAGGTCCATGCAGGGGACCGAAACGACGTCGGCACCGATGCCCTGCTCTTCAAGGGCGGCAGCCGTATCGAGCGCCACAGCCACTTCGGAACCGGTGGCCAGAAGAACGACATTGCGCACCCCACTCGCCTCTTTCAGGCGATAGGCACCCTTGGCACTGCGGTTGGACTTGGCAGTCCAGTCTTCGTCACCTGGTCCGCGGACCGGCGGAAGACCCTGGCGCGAAAGACACAGGACAGAAGGCGTGTTCGGCGTTTGCAGGGCCAGCGCCCAGCATTCCGCCGTTTCGATGGCATCGGCAGGGCGATAGACATTGAGATTGGGGATGAGGCGCAAGCTCATCACCTGCTCCACCGGCTGGTGCGTAGGGCCATCTTCGCCAAGACCGATGGAATCATGCGTCATCACATAGACCACGCCGGCTTCCTGCAGCGCGGAAAGACGGATGGCATTGCGCGCATAGTCGCTGAAGATCAGGAAGGTTCCGCCATAGGGCACGACGCCGCCATGCAGCATCATACCATTCATCGCTGCCGCCATGCCGAATTCACGGATGCCGTAATAGATGTAGCGGCCGCCATAGGCGTTGATGGTAATCGGCTCCTGGATCTTGGTCTTGGTATTGTTCGAACCGGTCAGGTCGGCCGAACCGCCGATCAGCTGCGGAATCTTCTCCGTCAGCGGGCCAAGCGCCATTTCCGAAGCCTTGCGGCTGGCGACCTTGGGCGGATCCTTGGCGAGGCCGGCGATATGTTCCTCCAGCGCCGGCGCGGCGAGATCTGACGCGCCCATCAGCTGGTTGGCGAGTTCTGCCTTCTTGCCGCTGGCTTCGAGGCGAGCTTCCCACGCCTTGTTGGCATCCGCACCGCGCGCGCCAAGCGCGCGCCAGTCGGACATGATATCATCAGGAATGACGAAGGGATCGTATTCCCAGCCCAGTTCCTTGCGGGCAGCGGCGATCTCTTCCTCACCCAGCGGAGCGCCATGTACGGCCGATGTGCCCTGCTTGTTGGGCGCGCCCTTGCCGATAATGGTCTTGCAAGCGATGATCGACGGGCGCGGATCCGAAACTGCCTCGGTAATGGCGCGGCGAATGTCGACCGGATCGTGGCCATCGCAACGCACCGTGTGCCACTTGGTAGCCTCGTAGCGGGCCAGAACGTCCTCGCTCGATGACAGTTCCACAGAACCGTCGATGGTGACGTTGTTGTCGTCCCACAACACGATGAGGTTGCCGAGGCCGAGATGGCCGGCAATGCCGATCGCTTCGTGGTTGATGCCTTCCATCAGGCAACCGTCGCCGGCGAGAACCCAGGTCTTGTGATCGATGATCTCATCGCCGAACTTGGCATTGAGGTGACGCTCGGCGATTGCCATGCCCACACCCATTGCCAGGCCCTGACCAAGCGGGCCGGTGGTGCATTCCACGCCGTCGAGGTGGGTGTTTTCCGGGTGGCCGGCGCAGGGGCTGCCCAGCTGGCGGAAATTGCGGATGTCCTCCATCGTCGGCTCGGCATAGCCGGTCAGGTGAAGCAATGAATAGATGAGCATCGAACCATGACCGGCAGACAGGATGAAGCGGTCGCGATCCGGCCATTTCGGGTCGGCGGGATCGAATTTGAGGAAATCGGAATAAAGCACGGTCGCCACATCGGCCATGCCCATCGGCATGCCGGGGTGACCGATATTGGCTGCCTGCACCGCATCCATCGACAGCGCCCGGATGGCATTGGCCATCCTTTCAAGACGTGACGCTTCCTCGCTCATTCAATTCCCTCCGCCGCGGCCTGCGAGCCGCAATATGATTCGGCTTGTTTTTGCATTGCAGCGCTCCTTGGGGGAGCCTTCCCCCACGCGTCAAGCACAGGCCGGATTTGCGCGAGAAAAGGCCAGCTTGGGGAGCTAGGCTTATTCACAGCTATGGAACCCAAGGTTTTGCCGTGATTGAATGTTTCGGATAAATGACAGCAAATGGAGAAGGAACGCATCGAAAGGGCGATTGCCCGGATCGAAGCGGCGGCAGCACGGATCGAAACCGCCGCGAACACTCCTGCGCCCTCTCCCCAGGACAGCGACCTTGCCCGGCGGCACGAAAATCTTAAACGCGAAGCATGGGCTGCGCTTGCCGAACTCGACGGACTGATCGGGACGCTTGAGGCGTGAGCAATGTCACCCTCTCGATCGGCGGCCGGACCTATCGCATTGGATGTGCGGAAGGCGAAGAAGGTCATATCACCAGGCTTGGCGAGACAATCGACCGCAAGGTTTCTGCGACGCCGGGCATGACTGGCCAGTCCGAACCGCACATGCTTCTATATGCGGCATTGCTGATGGCAGACGAATTGCACGAAGCGCAGTCGGGGAATGCGGCACCGTCCCCATCACAAGCCGCCCTACCCGACATCGCCACACCGCTGGAAAATCTCGCCGCAAGGCTCGAAAGCCTCGCCGGACGGCTTGAGGGTACCGGCTCGACTTCCTAAATAGAGTTTGGCGGGACTGCCCGGCACGAGCCGACAGAATATCCCTGAGGCTATAAGCATTCCTAGGGAGCTGTCCCTACTGGGGTTGCGGGTTCGTCCCGGTGCTCTGGATATACGGCGCCCACCTGACGTTGAGGCGTCAGAGGATTTCCCCGGTAACGACCCATGGTGGTTCCGCCACTCCATTCTCCGGGCTAAGGAGCGCGCATGACCGAGGATATTGCCGCCCGAAAAGCCGAACTGCGCAAGCAATTGCGCGCCATGCGCCGCGAACATGCGGCATCGCTGCCCAAGGAAGTGAGCGCGCTGGTCTTCAACCGCCCGCCGCGCCCGGTGCTCGAGATGGTCCCCGAAGATGCGGTGATCGGCCTTTATCGCGCCGATCCGGGCGAAGCGCCGGCGTTCGGCTTCACCAAGTTCTTCTACGAGAACGGCCATACGGTCGCCCTGCCCCGCATCACCAAGATCAAGGAGCCGATGCGCTTTCACGAGCACACCGATCCATACGAGGAAAGCGATCTGGTCGCCGGGCCGCTGGGCCTGCGACAGCCTTCGGGCGACCTTCCCGAAATGGTGCCGGACGTGCTCTTCATGCCCCTGGTCGGCTTCACCGAAAATGGCGACAGGCTCGGACAGGGCGGCGGTTTCTACGATCGCTGGCTGGCTGCGCATCCCGATACGATCGCCATCGGCATGGCCTGGGACGAACAGCAGGTGGATGACCTGCCCGTCGAGGAGCACGACATGCCTCTGACGGCGATCATCACGCCCACGCGAATACTTGGGCCATTTTAGGGGCCGTTCTGATGCGCACCGAACCCACATTGCGAATCCCGCTTGGCGTGCTGGGCATGCTTGCCGGGCTGGCGCTCTATGCGCTGTTCGTGGCCTGGCTGGCCGACTGGATCGGGCAGCTGCACGTCCTGCTGCAGACCGTGGTCTACCTCGTGCTGGGTATCGTCTGGATATTCCCCGCCTACAGGCTGGTCATCTGGATGGAGACCGGCCGCTGGCGCATCAGAAAATAGGGAAAATGTCCCAAGTGGCGCGAGTGACGGGACTCGAACCCGCGACCCTCGGCGTGACAGGCCGATACTCTAACCAACTGAGCTACACCCGCGCATTTCGGCGGTAGCGCCTCTTGGGAAGCGCGCCTCTACGGCAGGCATCACAGGCTGTCAACTGGCCTGACACAGGCTTTTTCAAAAGGTCGAATTTCCTGCTTTGCAGGCGGCTCATCAACCGGCGAGAATCCGGGCAGGAGCCTCCAACAGTGTCTTGACCGCCTGAACGAAGGCGGCCGCATCGTAGCCGTCGACCACGCGGTGATCGCAGCTGATCGATAGGTTCATCAGCTTGCGTTTCTCGATCCTCTCGCCGCCCATCCCGTCGGGCACGAAGGCAGGCCGCTCTACGATGCGATTGGGCGCGATGATCGCCACTTCGGGACGGTTGATGACCGGGGTCGAGGCGATCCCGCCCAGGGGGCCGAGCGAGGTAATGGTGAAAGTCGAGCCTGAAAGCTCCTCGGACTTCGCCTTTCCTTCACGCGCAGATTCGGAAAGGCGCAGGATCTCTGCGGCAAGTTGCCACAGATTGAAATTCTGCGCATCGCGAATGACCGGCACCATCAGTCCCGCATCGGTCATGGTTGCAATGCCAAGATGCACCGAGCCGTAACGCGTCACCACGCCCGCCTCGTCGTCATAGCGGGCATTGATCATCGGGAATTGCGGCATTGTGCGGCAGATAGCGCAGATCAGCAGGGGCAGGAGCGTGAGCTTGGGTTTGTCTCCCTTGCCCTCGTTCAGGTCGGCACGAATCTTCTCCAGCTCGGTAACGTCGCACTCCTCGACATAGGTGAAATGCGGGATGTGCCGCTTGGAGGCGGCCATGTTCTCGGCGATCCGGCGCCTGAGTCCGACGACTTTGACCTGCTCGTCTCCGCGCGAGGAGCCTACCGGGGCGAAACCTCCACTTGAGCCGTAAGCAATGAAAGCATCAAGATCGGCATGGCGAATCCGATCACCCTGTGCCGGACGGACGGCTGCCAGATCGATCCCGAGTTCCTTGGCGCGTGCACGCACTACCGGCGATGCAAGGACCTTGGCTGAAGACCCAGTTGCCGACCTGGGCGGCGTCGGTGGAGGTGGTGGTGACGCTGGTTCCGGCTCTGGTGGAGGCGGTGGAGATGGAAGTGCGGACACGGGCTCTGCCTTATCCTTCACCGGCTCCGCGATCGCTTCATGCTGCTCGAGAACGTCCTCGGGAACTTCGCCCTCGACTTCGAGCACGACCAAAGGCGAGCCGATGGCGATCACCTCGCCAACTTCGCCGCCGACCTGCAGCACCTTGCCTGCAACGGGGCTTTCCATCTCGACCGTGGCCTTGTCGGTCATCAGGTCTGCAAGGCGTCCGTCCTCCTCGACCACATCGCCGACTTTCACATGCCAGGCGACAATCTCGGCCTCGGCAATGCCTTCGCCAATATCGGGCAGGTGGAAGGTGAATGTGCTCACGATGCCTCCAGCAGACGGTCGATAGCCTCGCCAATGCGGACGGGACCGGGGAAGTAAGCCCATTCAAGGCTGTGCGGATAGGGCGTATCGAAACCGGTCACGCGCTCCACCGGCGCTTCGAGATGGTAGAAGCAGCGTTCGGTCACGAGGGCAGACAATTCCGCGCCAAAGCCGGATGTTCGCGTCGCCTCGTGCACGACGAGGCATTTCCCCGTCTTTTCCACAGACTTTTCCACAGCCTCTATGTCGAGCGGGACGAGCGTGCGCAGGTCGAGGATCTCGGCATCGACGCCCTTCTCCCGGCACACACCCTCGGCCACATGGACCATGGTTCCATAGGCGAGAATGGTCAGCGCATTGCCCTCGCGCACAGTGCGCGCACTGCCCAGGGGAATCGAATAATATCCTTCCGGCACAGCAGCGTCCGGATGATCCTTCCAGCTCTTGGCCGGGCGGTCGTAATAGCCGTCGAACGGGCCATTATAAATGCGCTTGGGCTCGAAAAAGATCACCGGGTCGTTATCCTCGATCGCGGCGATGAGCAGGCCCTTGGCATCGTGCGGCGTGCTCGGCACCACCGTCTTCAAACCTGAGACATGGGTGAAGAAGCTTTCCGGGCTCTGGCTATGCGTCTGCCCACCGAAAATGCCGCCACCAAAGGGCGAGCGCACGGTCATCGGTGCAATGAGCTCCGCCGCAGAGCGGTAGCGCAACCGCGCCGCCTCGCTGACCAGCTGGTCGAGACCGGGATAGATATAATCTGCGAACTGGATTTCGGGTACCGGCCTGAGGCCATAGGCGCCCATCCCCACCGCGACGCCGATAATGCCGCATTCGCTGATCGGCGTATCGAAGACGCGCGTCTTGCCGTGCTTTTCCTGCAGACCTGCAGTGCAGCGAAATACGCCACCGAAATAGCCGATATCCTCGCCCAGCAGGATTACATCGGGATCGCGGGTAAGCATGACATCGAGCGCGTCGTTGATCGCCTCGATCATCGACATCGACGTGGCGGGCGCATCGGCCAGGCTGATCGGATCGTCCTGCGTCATTTGTCGTCCGGCCACTTGATCTGGCGTTCGCGGATCGCCTGCTTGCTCTGCTCCTCGAGATGCCAGGGAAGATCCTCGAACACGTCCTCGAACATGGTGTGGAAGGGGTGGTGCAGACCATGGCCGAGAATGCCGTTCTTTTCCGCTTCCTTGGTTGCCGCGCGCACCTCTTCGGCTACTTCGCGGTCCATCTCCTCATGCTGTTCCAGCGACCATTCGCCAATGGCGACAAGATGGTCGCGCAGACGCGAGATCGGCCCTCCCAGCGGCCATTCCTGCGCCTCGTCGGCCGAGCGATAGGCCGAAGGATCGTCAGAGGTCGAATGGCCCTCTGCGCGATAGGTGAAGAACTCTATCAGCGTCGGGCCCTTGTTCGAACGCGCCCTATCCGCAGCCCAGCGTTGCGCGGCATAGACCGCCAGCGCATCGTTCCCGTCGACGCGCAGGCCCGCAATGCCATAGCCGATGGCGCGGGCGGCGAAGGTCGTGCGTTCGGCCCCGGCAAAGCCCGAGAAGCTCGAAATGGCCCATTGGTTGTTGACCACGTTGATGATGACGGGCGCGTTGTAGACTGCGGCAAAGGTCAGCGCGGAATGGAAGTCGCCTTCCGCGGTCGAGCCCTCGCCCACCCAGCCGATGGCGATCTTGCTATCGTGCTTGATCGCGCTGGCCATGGCGAAGCCGGTCGCCTGCGGAAGCTGCGTTGCGAGATTGCCCGAGATAGAGAAGAAATTGACCGATTTGGCCGAATAGAGGATCGGCAATTGCCGTCCTTTCAGCTTGTCCGCCCGGTTCGAGTAGATCTGGTTGACCATCTCCACCAGCGGGTAGTCGCGCGCGATCAGGCAGCCCTGCTGGCGGTAGGAGGGGAAGATCATGTCCTCGAAATCCACCGCATGCGTGGCTGCAATCGAGGTCGCCTCCTCACCAGTGCATTTGAGGTAGAAGCTGGTCTTGCCCTGCCGCTGGGCGCGGTACATGCGCGCATCGAAGGCGCGCACCAGCGCCATGTCGCGCAGCATCTCGCGCAGCTGGTCAGGGTTCAGGCGCGGATCCCAGGCCCCGTGCGCCTGGTTATCATCTCCCAACACCCGGATGAGGTCCGTGCAGAGCGGCCAGGTCTCCCCGGCCCCGCAAGCCTCGTCGGGCCGTGTCTGCGCGCCTGCTTCGGGAATTTCGAGATGGGAGAAATCGGCATCGTCGCCGGGCCGGAAGCGCGGTTCGGGCACGTGAAGCGAGAGGCGCGGACGGTTCGCACCTGCCTGGTCGCTTCCTTGTGCCATATCCTTCTCCCGAAAGGATGTTCTAATTTGGCGTAATCATATTAGTTTCACTGGCAACCGTCAATCAGACGGCGACAGGAGCCCGGATCACGCCCTGCGGCGCGTAATCATAGACCTCGAAGTCCTCGATCGCATATTCGAAGATCGAGGGTGGCCTCCTCTTGATTGCAAGTTTTGGCGCGCCTTCCGGTTCCCGCGAAAGCTGTTCCTCCACCAAATGTTCGTGGTTGAGGTAGAGATGTGTATCGCCACCGGTCCAGACCAGTTCGCCTGGCTCAAGCCCGACCTGCTGCGCCATCATCCGGGTCAGCATGCTCGCGCCGAACAGGTTGAAGGGCAGGCCCAGCGCGACGTCGCAGCTGCGCTGGTAGAGCAGACAATTGAGTCGGTTGCCGGCGACGTGGAACTGGTAGGTCTTGTGGCAGGGCGGCAGCGCCATGCGGTCGAGCTCGGCAACGTTCCACCCTTCGATGATGTGACGGCGGCTGCCCGGATTGTTGGTCAGGCTCTCGACCACCTGCGCGACCTGGTTGATGCCCGGCCCCTTGGTGTACTTGCCGTCCGGCCCATAGACGTAAGTGTCCCAATTGACCCATTGCTTGCCATAGACCGGGCCAAGATCGCCCCATTGCTTCGCAAAGGCCTCGTCCGCAGCGATGCGCGCGACAAAGCCTTCCAGCGAGATCTCGTCACCTGTCGCAGAGACGTATTTCGCATGCGGCCACTCGTTCCAGATCTTCACATCCTGCAGCACGAGCGGGCGGATATTGGTGTCGCCGGTGAGGAACCACAGCATCTCTCGCGCCGCAGCCTTCCAAAAGACACGCTTGGTGGTGAGCAGCGGGATATTGTCCCCGCCAAGGTCGAAACGCAGCATGGCGCCGAATATCGAGCGCGTGCCCACGCCGGTCCGGTCCACGCGTTGGTCCCCCTCCGCCCAGATGCGGCGCATCAGGTCGAGATATTGCTGTTCTGGATGGTCTGCGCTCATGAGGTCAGGGCTATCATCGCCCCGGTCCCGATTCCAGCCTGTCGCCACAGCTTCCAACAACGGCGATGGCTGCAGTCAATGTCAGCTCCTTATCGGGCGCAGGGCAAGGAATACGAGCGCTCCTGCCGCTATCAGGAGACCTAGGCCGAAAGCGACGGCAAGGTTGAACAGCCAGTTGGGCGAATAGGGTTCGAGGGGAACCCTGGCAGGCTCGACAAGGGAAACCGGATCGGCGCCGACCTCCACAAGGGACATTTCCCGCAAACGGCTCAACAAGGCATCGTACAGGGTGCGGCGCTCTTCCACCTCGCGTTCGAGGATATTGTATTGCAGCGAGTCCTCTCGCTGGATGACGACTTGCTCGCGCAGGTCGTCGACGCGACTGCGGAGCAGGTTCTCGCGCGCCTGCGCAGCCCTGAAATCGGCATCGAGACTTTCCGAAGTGGCGATCTCGGCATCGTCAACCTGTTCGTCGATCGCAGCGATTTCATCGCGCAGCCCGACCAGCGGCGGATAGGCATCGCCGAACCGGGAAGAGAGCTCCGCCACTTCGCCCTCCAGCTCTGTGCGGCGCTGGCGCAAGGCAGCGACATTGGTGCTGGTGCGCTCGCGCGCCGCGCCGGTACCGGCGGCCAAGGCGCTCTGCGCGGCGATCCGCGCTGCCGTGGCACTTGCAAGATCGGCGTTGGCCTGCTCCAGCTCGGCAAGCACCAATTGCTGGCCGATCGTGCGGTCGGCAATGCTTGTCGCCTCGGCCTCATTGCCGAGCAGGCCGCGATCCGCCGCATAGGCGATCAGTTCCATCTCGGCCTCCTCGATCTCGGCGCGCAAGGCGGCGACCCTGTTCTCGAGATTGGCGCGCTCGCCGGTCATCGAGCGGGTGCGGCGCTCGCGGCTGGCGATGACGAACTGTTCGACCCAGCCATTGGCGACATTCATCGCGACAAGCGGATCGGGACTGACGAACCCGATATCGACCAGCGCGCTATCGGCCACCGGTTCGACCACAATCCCCTCGATCAGGACCGACGCGATGTCCTCCTCCGTATTTTCACCCAGTCCATGTGCGGCAAGGAATGCAGGATCACTTTGCAGGTCGAGCGCTTCGGTCACGCTTTCCGCCAGCGAGGGAGTGCGCATCAACTCGTATTGCGTTTGCAGGTAGACACGCTGACGCTCGACATCATCCATCGAGACATTGGCCGGATCGCTGGCGAGCGCCGCCTGCTGCGAGACCTCCATCCGCGCCATTGCCCGATAGGACTCGGGCATGAGCAGAGAAGCTGCGACACCTGCGGCAAGCGATAACGCAAGGATGCCGAGCAGCAGCTTCCAGTATTGGCGCGCGCGGACGCCGAGTGCCTCAAGAAAAGCCAAGTCGTCCTTTGTCACTGCAAAGCCAGGCGCCGGTTGCGCACCAGCGCGATCATGCTTCAACCAGCTGACATTGGAATTGCCCTCACTCACATCCTATCCCTTACAACGAAGCCGCCAAGAGGCCCAAATCAAATCCCGCAGAAGGTCTTCACTGCGATATCGGCAGCCCCCTGTCAGAGCCTCTTGCGAGCCACCCGGCCCCGCTTCGACAGCCAAGGCAAGAACTGCGCGATTACCTCCTTGCATGTGCAAATCTTGCTCTCTATAGGCACGCGCCTGCCTCCGGACCGCCGTTTGGCGCGAGGTTCCGGTCGGGGAGTAGCTCAGCCTGGTAGAGCACTGTCTTCGGGAGGCAGGGGCCGGAGGTTCGAATCCTCTCTCCCCGACCATTTTACCTGCATAGAAAAGCCCGAAAGCGCCTCACCGCGCGCCGTGGAAACTCACCATTACGCCCAGCGTGCGCAGAGCAATCAGCAGGTCGAGCCAGCCCGAGACATTCTTGATGTAATAGAAGTCGTATTGCAGCTTGAGATAGACGTCCTCGAGCTCGGTCACGTGGCCCTGATTGACCTGCGCCCAGCCTGTGATCCCCGGTCGCACCACATGGCGGTATTCGTAGAAATCGAGATGGTCGTCATACCAGCGCGACAGGGCCAAGGCCTCGGGACGCGGACCGATCAGGCTCATTTCTCCGCGCACGACATTGATGAGCTGCGGCAATTCGTCGAGCCGCGTCTTGCGCAGGAACCTTCCCACGGGCGTGATCCGGGTGTCATTCGCCCGGGTCTTCTGGCTCTCCACGTCGCCATCATCCTGCACGCGCGAATACATGGTGCGGAACTTGATCGTCTCGAACTCGCAGCCGCGAAAACCGACCCGGCGATGGCGGTACAAAGCCGGTCCGGGCGATGTGACGCGGATCGCCAGGGATATGATCAGCATCGGTATGGCGAGCACGACCAGTCCAACCAGGCTAAGGACCAAGTCGATTGCCCGCTTGAGCAGCAAATAGCTGAGCGAGGGAACAAGCGCGCCGAAGGAGTTCTCCGACAGCGTTTCGATCTGCACGCGGCCCGTCAGCGATTCGCGCAATTGCTTTACATTGTAGACAGGCACGCCGTTGATCACCGCATGGGCGATCCCGCGCTCCCATTCGGAGCCAAGGTTTTGCCGCAAGTCGGCTACGACGGCGCCATCACCGCACAGCATCAATTCGTCCGGACTGTGCAACATCTGCGTGTTGAGCACGCCCAGTTCTGCCGAAAGCTCCTTGGTCTTCTCACCGGGCACGCAATAGATTTTCCTGCCCGAAGTCGGTCGCTGTACCGCGCTGATGAAATACATGAAGGCGATGCCCGTACCGATGCCCGCCAGCAGGACATAGTTGTTGTAGCCAAGCCGCAGGCCGAGCAACGCCGCAAACAGGATCAGTACCGGCGCAATGTAGGACGGCAGGATGAAGGCAAAGCGCCTCGTGCCGGGAATGCGTCGAAATTCGCGATAGGTCAGTGCTGCAATGACATTGACAAAGAACGACCCGACCATCGGGTTGATCATATTGAGATTGGTGAAGGGCTGCGGGTGCAGCGATCGGGCGATCGCATACTGGATCAGGAACACAAAGATGGTCAGCAGAGGGAGCGCGAAAGTAAAACGCTCCAAGATGGCACGACGGCCGAGCAGGGATCCTTCACCCATGCTTCCCGCCTTCGCTACCGCAGTAGGGCTATCTGGCTGTTGTACTGTCAATTTTGGAACCTACCCCCTGACCACCTAGTCCGGCAGCCAGCGTCTAACAAGCGTGATGGTTCCGAAAATTCCTTCGCCTCCAAAGCGGCAGAAATGGCAACATTCGTAACAAAATCGTCGCAAAGACCGGCTGGCACCTTGTCTTTGCCCCGAGCGATTGCCATTGGAGGCCTCGCCGGACCACATTGCGAGTTGCTGCTACCCGCATGAACAATTTTACCCATCCATTTCTCGATGCCGCCGGAGAACTGCCTGACGACAAGCTGCATGAGGAATGCGGCGTCTTTGGCGTGATCGGAGCGAATGAAGCGGCCGCAGCCTGCGCCCTCGGGCTGCATGCCTTGCAACATCGGGGGCAGGAAGCGGTGGGAATCACCAGCTTCGACGGAACCGAATTCTATAGCCGCAAGGGCCTGGGCCATGTGGCGGAGAACTTCTCTACAGGGGAATCGATTGCCGAATTGCCGGGCCACATGGCCGCCGGGCATGTCCGCTATTCGACCACCGGCGGCGCAGGCCTGCGCAACGTTCAGCCACTCTATGCCGATCTTGCCTCGGGCGGCTTCGCGGTTGCCCACAATGGCAATATCTCGAATGCCTGCCACCTGCGGCAAGGGCTTGTCGAAAAAGGTGCCATCTTCCAGTCGACCTCCGACACGGAGGTGATCATCCACCTCGTGGCCACCAGCCGCTATCCCACCATGCTGGACAAGCTGGTCGATGCACTGCGCCTTGTCGAAGGGGCCTACGCACTGGTGGTGATGACGCCGCGCGGCATGATGGCATGCCGCGACCCGCTCGGCATTCGTCCGCTGGCCATGGGCAGGCTCGGCGATGCGATCGTCTTCGCCAGCGAAACTGTTGCGCTCGACGTGGTCGGTGCCGAGTTCATGCGCCAGGTCGATCCCGGCGAATTCGTGGAAGTCGATTTCGACGGAACGGTGCGCTCGCACCGCCCTTTCGGAGAAAGCCGCCCGCGCCCCTGCATTTTCGAGCATGTCTATTTCAGCCGCCCGGATTCGATCTTCAACAAGCGCTCGGTCTACGAATCGCGCAAGCATATCGGGATCGAACTCGCCAAGGAGGAGCCGGTCGAAGCCGACCTCGTGGTGCCGGTCCCCGATAGCGGCGTCCCCGCAGCCATCGGTTATTCGCAGGAATCGGGCATTCCCTTCGAACTCGGGATCATCCGCTCTCACTATGTCGGGCGAACCTTCATCCAACCCAGCGACGGCGCGCGCCACGCCGGCGTCAAGCGCAAGCACAATGCCAATCGCATGCTGGTGGAGGGCAAGAAGATCGTGCTGATCGACGATTCCATCGTGCGCGGCACGACCAGCTTGAAGATCGTCGAGATGATGCGCGATGCGGGCGCCAAGGAAGTCCATTTCCGCGTTGCCAGCCCGCCCACCGGCCACGGCTGCTATTACGGGGTCGATACGCCGGAACGGTCCAAGCTGCTGGCTGGCCGGATGGACCTTGCCGCGATGCGCGCCTTCATCAAGGCGGACAGCCTCGCCTTCGTGTCGATCGACGGGCTCTACCGCGCGGTCGGTCTCGATGGCCGCGACAGCACATGCCCGCAATATTGCGATGCCTGCTTCACTGGTGACTACCCGACTTCGTTGACCGACCTGGCGGACAAGAAGGAAGAGGAAGCGCAGCTCGCCCTTCCCGTTGGCAAGGTAGCGTAATGTCCGACAAACCGCTTGCAGGCCGGGTCGCTCTGGTGACCGGCTCCAGCCGGGGTATTGGCGCGGCAACGGCCAAGGCGCTGGCCCGCGAAGGCGCGCATGTCGTCATCACCGGGCGCGATGTGAAGGCGCTCGAAGCGGTTGAGGATGCCATCCATGCTGATGGTGGGACTTCGACGATCGCGCCGATGGACCTCACCGAAAGCGATTCGATCGGTCGCCTTGCCGCCGCGATTGCAGAGCGCTGGGACAGGCTCGACATCCTCGTGATTGCTGCCGCCATGCTCCCGGTCCTGACTCCCGTGACTCAGATCGAGGGCAAGCAATTCAACAAGGCGCTGACGCTCAATGTCATCGCCACGCAGGCACTGCTTGCCGCCTTCGACCCGTTACTCAAGCGCAGCAAGCACGGCCGCATCATCGGGTTGACCAGCTCGGTCGGCGAAAATCCGCGCGCCTATTGGGCGGCTTATGGCGCGACCAAGGCAGCGTTCGACAATCTGCTGATGACCCACGGCCAGGAGATCGAGCGCATCTCCGAAACGCGCGTCGCCATAGTCGACCCGGGCGCCACGCGCACAGCCATGCGCGAGAGAGCCTATCCGGGCGAAGACCCCAAGACCGTCAAGCCTCCCGAAGTGGTGGGCGATCGCATCGCACACATGCTGATCGAGGACTTCGAAAACCTCCACCGCGAAAGAGTGGAAATTTCAGCTTAACCAATTCCGGTAGGTCCCCGGTAAGCAGGCTGGGACATGGTGCGCAATGAAGCGCCGCACCCGCGCGGCAAAACCCCTAACCAGGCGAGTTTGCGCAATGACCTTGCAGAACGTCGAAGGCCGATACGAAATTGCTGCCCAGGAAGATCGCTGCGCTCCGCGCACGAAGATCGTCATCCCGGCGCAGCTGCGCGCGTCCGGCATGCGCGCCTTCCAGACCGTGGTGAACGACCTCTCGCTCTCTGGCTTCTCGGCAACGGCCGTCACCCGCATGCATTCCGGGTCTGTCTGTTGGCTGACCCTGCCGGGGCTCCAATCGCTGCAGGCAGAAGTGGTCTGGTGGGAAAACGGCCTTTGTGGCTGCGCCTTCTCCAACCTGCTCAGCCCGATCGTGCATGACAATATCCTCGCCCGATATCGCGGCGATGGTGTCTATCGTAGCTGACCCTTCACCAGCGTGACCTGGCTGACGGTGATCCCGCCACCGCGAAAGCCGCCCTCGCAATATTGCAGGTAGAAGCGCCAGAGATTGCAGAATCGCTGGTCGAACCCGGCGGGCAGTCTTCCCGCATCGACGGCACGGTCGAAATTTTCCCGCCAGGTCTTCAAAGTCTCGGCATAGTCGAGACCGAAATCTTCCTGTTCGGTCCATGACAGGCCGCGCTCCTCGGCCAGATTGCGGAATTCGCTCGTGCAGATGAGCAGACCGCCGGGGAAGATATAGGCCTGGATGAAATCGGGATTGCGGGCATAGTCCTCGAACAATTCGTCACGCATGGCGATGAACTGGATCGCCGCCCTGCCTCCCGGCTTCAGGTTCCGCGCTACGCAATCCATGAAGGTGGGCCAGTATTCGCGGCCCAACGCCTCGACCATTTCTACACTGACGATGGCATCGAACTGTGCCGAGATGTCGCGGTAATCCTGCTTGAGGAAGTTGACGTCCGGATATCGCGCCCGCGCCCATTCCAGCTGTTCGTCCGACAGGCTGATCGCGGTGACCTCGCTGCCCTGCCCGGCGAAGAAGGCCGACAGGGCGCCCCAACCGCAACCGATCTCAAGTAGCGACCCGGGCCTGCCCAGCCGCTCTGCCAGCCTTTCCCACTTGCGGTGCTGCGCCGCTTCCAGGCCATCCGCACCGACGCGATAGGCGCTGGAATAGGTCATGCTCGGATCGAGCCAAGCTCCGTAAAAGTCGTTGCCGAGGTCGTAATGGGCGTGGATGTTGCGTTCGGCCTGCACGCGCGTGTTGCGATTGAGCCAGTGAAAGGCCCGCGCGGCCCAGCGCCACGGTCCCTTCGCGCGGCCGGTATTCCCCAGCGCTGTGGCATTGACCATGAACAGCGCGAAGATGGGGACCGGATCGGGGCTGCTCCACTCGCCCGCTTCCCATGCCTGGTACCACCCTGCAGAGCCGCCGGTGGCGAGGCGCAGCACAGCGCGCCAGTCCTTGAGATTGATCTGCGCCTCGAATCCGGGAGAGCGCCCACCGAGTACGCGCTGCGTGCCGTCAGGCAGGCGTGCATGAATGACCCCCTTCTCAAGGCCTTGGTCGATCCGGTCGAGGATGCGACTGAATCCCGGCGCGAGCAGGCGTGCAAAAAGGCCCGGACGTGATCCGAACCGCTGCCCTGCATCGAGCAGCGCACCTCCCCGCTTTGCCTCCCCAGACATGCTGACAGTTATGACAACAGCGCGGGCCGCGCTCAAGTACCCTCAGCCCTTGATGGCCCGATAAGCCGCCAGCGCCCTTTCGCGGCCTTCGCGGTGGCCGATGATCTTGGCCGGATAGCCTGCTGGCAGGCAGCCATGCTCTTCCGGGTCGTGAACATAGGGATCGTCCAGATCTTCCAGTTCGGGAACGTAGTGGCGGATATAGTCTCCGGCGGAGAACTTCTCGCTCTGGCTGAGCGGCGCCATGATGCGCACGAACATGTTTGAATCGACGCCCGTGCCGCTGACCCACTGCCAGTTCGTGCCGTTGCTGGCATAATCGGCATCGACCAGCGTGTCCCAGAACCAGCTTTCGCCATGGCGCCAGTCGATCAGCAAATGCTTCACCAGGAAGCTCGCCGCGATCATGCGCACGCGATTATGCATCCAGCCCGTCTGCCACAGCTGGCGCATTCCGGCATCGACGATGGGGTAGCCGGTGCGCCCCTGCTGCCAGGCCGCAAGGTCATCCGCCGCCTGCTCGTCGCTTTCCGGATCGCGCCAGAGCCGCTCGTCATAACCCTCGCGATAGGGCTCTTCCGCATAATTGGGGAATTGCAGCACGAGGTTCTGCGCGTAATCACGCCAGATCAGCTCGGCCTTGAAGAAGCGCGCGCCATGGCTGCGATGCTGCGCAATCACCTGCCAGAGCTGGCGCGGGCTGACCTCGCCGAAATGGAGGTGAGGCGAAAGCTTGGAGGAACCGTCAATGCTCGGGCACTCGCGATCCTGCTTGTAATCGCCGATCACCTCTACGAATTCCTCGAAACGATCGAGCGCGGCCCTGCTTCCCGCCTTCCAGAAATCGCGCATGCCGCCCGCCCAATCGGGCTTGGTCGGCAACAGGTCCCAGTCTGCAAGCTTATCCGAAGCGGGCCAGTCTTCGGGAGAGGAAAGGCTTGGCTCGGGCAGGATGTCAAAGCCGTCCACCGCCGCGAAGACCGCATCCTTGAACGGCGTGAATATCTTGTAGGGTGTCCCTGATCCCGTGGTCACCGTTCCTGGTGGCAGGATGTAGTTGCCGTCATGCAGGACGAGATCGAGCTTGCCTCCGAGCTCTTCTTCCGCTTTGCGCCACCACGGTTCGTAATGGCGCAGCGCATGGACTGTTGTCGCGCCCGTCTCCTCGACGAGCTGACACAACACATCCACCGCCCTGCCCCGGCGCAGGACCAGCTGCGAATGATGCCGCGCGAGGTCCGTCTGCAGGCTTTCAAGCGAGTGGTGGAGATACCAGCGCGAGGCACCGCCCATACGGCGTTCGTCCGGCGTCTCGTCGTCGAGCACATAGACCGGGATCACCGGACCGGCCTGCGCGGCAGCGTGGAAGGCCGCCTGGTCGGCAAGCCTCAGATCACGGCGTAACCAGACGATTTGCGGGGCAGCGATCACTCATCTCCGAAATCCGGCGGCGGAAGGGTCGGCTCGCAAAGCTCCGCCGGCAGTTCGACAGCAAACCTCCCGCCGACGGGCGAGAAGAACCGGGCATCGGTTAGCCAGTAGCGGCTGTTTTCGTCGACATGGACCAAAGGCGTACGCGACCAGAACAGGAAGGGCGCAGCTTCGGGGACGGCAGCGGCGATGTCGGGCTTGTCGTCTTCTGTAAGATCGAAATCCCCCGCTTCTCTTCCCGCAATCGAGTAATGGCCGTCGCCGCCGACGATCATTTCCCTTTGCCAGAAAGCCAGCGGTACAGGGCTGGCAATCGCGATCTGATTTGGGAGATACGGCGCATCATGCCGAGCACTAAACTCCGCCGACCAAGTGATGAATGCATTCACCCCGATATAGGCGAGCATTGCCGCCAGAGCGACCCGCGCAGGCTTGATCCATTCGCCGCCCTTCTTCTCCCGCCGCAGCGAGAACCATGTTGCCCCAATCAGCAGGGCCCAGAGCCAGACATCGATGATGAACAGGATATCGCCATAGAACCACTGGCTCGAAAACGGCTCCAGCAGGCGGATGCCGTAGGAATTAAGCCAATCGAGCGCGGGATGCGACAAGCAACCGATGAAGCTCAGGAGGAAGAGCCATTTGAAACTGACCGGCAGGCGCTTGTCGGGCCTTTTGCCGCGCTTGGCCTGCCATCGGTCCCAACCGTAGAGCAGGCCCGCCAGCACCAGTGGCAGCAAGACCCAGGCAATCGGGCCGTGCGTGATGCCGCGGCGGAAACCGAGATGTCCCACCCCGTCGAGCCAGAAGAAGCAAGCCGCATCGACATCGGGCAGGTTCGCGCCGAGGACCAGTGCAGGCATGGCCAGCCCGGTCTTCTTCTTGAGACCCGCCTGCCCGAGCAGTGCGCCGACAAGGCTGTGCGTCAGATTATCCAAGACGCGGATCCCCTAACCCCTCACACCTGACACGCTGTCCTGATGTGAAAAACTCATCCGTCCCGAAAGCGGAGAAAATGGCGTCAAATGCGATGCTTGCGGCAATCATGCGGACTGAATGCCATGAGTGCCGCCGGTAGGAAAGACGCCCCTTATCAGACCGGGTCTTGCGCCGTGCCCGAAACCGTCCAGGTCTGGCCCTTGGCAAGCAGCTTGGCGATCGAAGTATCCTTGCCCTCGCTGGCGCGCTTGCGCTCCTCGATCACGCCGCTTTCATAAGTCGGGCGCGGATCGTCATAGATCACGCCCAGCGCCATGGGAAATTCGCCAAAGGGCAGTTCGACCAGCATGTGCGCGGCCGAGCGGTTGGTAACATCGTGGACCAGCACGCCGGCCGCTTCCCAATCGCCATCGACCACGTCGACGACTTCAAGACAACAATTCTGGCGGTCGAACTTGAGGCCCTTCACACCGCCGGTCTTTTCCGAGCCGAACAGCATGGGCTGGCCGTCTTCGAGCCAGAGCTGGCGATCCTCCGCGCCCTTGGGTGCGGCGAATTCGTTGAACACGTCCTTGTTGTAGACGATGCAGTTCTGGAAGATCTCGATGAAGGCCGCGCCCTGATGTGCATGGGCGGCCTTGAGTACGTCCGGCAGGTTCTTCGATACATCGAAGCCGCGCGCGACGAAGCGGGCGCCCGCACCCAGCGCAAAGGCGCAAGGCTGCGCCGGGCGATCGACCGATCCGATCGGGGTCGATGGCGTCTTGGTTCCGATGCGACTGGTGGGTGAATACTGACCCTTGGTCAGGCCGTAGATCTCATTGTTGAACAGCATGATCTGCATGTTCACGTTCCTGCGAAGAACGTGCAGCAAATGATTGCCGCCAATGGATAATCCGTCGCCATCGCCGGTCACCATCCAGATATCGAGATCGGGATTGGCAAGCTTCACGCCGGTGGCGAAAGCGGGCGCACGGCCGTGGATCGTGTGGAAGCCGTAGGTCTCCATGTAATAGGGAAAGCGGCTGGAACAGCCGATGCCCGAAATGAACACGGTATTCGCCGGGTCGCTGCCCAGCTGCGGCAAGGTCCGCTGCACGGCTTTCAGGATCGCGTAGTCCCCGCAACCCGGGCACCAGCGCACCTCCTGGTCGGTTTCCCAGTCTTTCAGCGTGGTTTCGACTTTGACAGGAGCGTTCATGACGATTGTTCCGCAATCTTGCTGGCTTCGGGAGCCAGCGTCTGGAAATTGAATCCGATATTGAGCGGCGCTGCCGCCTTGCGCACTTCCTCGGCAAACCAGTCTGTGCTGTCGGGCGCCGGAAAGCTACAGATACAGTCGATCCGCAGGCCCTTATCCTTCGCCTCCGGGTGCATTTCATGCAGCTGGCCCGAGGTGACGAAGTTGAAATAGGCGTTGATCTTGTTCTGCAGGATCGAAAGGTGCAGCTGCTCGTCGCTCCAGTTGAAGTGGTCGGATATCATCAGCACCACCTCATCGGTGGTCTTGTCGAAGCCGATACCATCGACCGTCTCAGGATTGTCGATCGACATGGCTCAGCTCTCCAGTGCCAGTTCGATCGCGGCTTCAAGCTCGGCGATCTTGAAGGGCTGGCCACTCGTCTTGGTGTAGCTCTTCGCATCCACCAGCAGCTGGTCGCGCAGCACGGTCTTGAACTGGCCGGTGTTCATCTCGGGAACCAGCACCTTGTCATACTTGCGCAGCAGTTCGCCCGAATTGGCCGGCAGCGGCCAGACATGGCGGAAATGCAGGTGCGACACGTCGAGACCGCGACGGCGGCAATTGTCCACCGCGCGGCGGATCGGCCCGAAGGTGGAGCCCCAGCCGACCACGGCCAACTTGCCGCCCTCGTCACCCAACGTCACGCCCTGGTCCGGAATGGCGATGTTGTCGATCTTGGCCTTGCGGGCATCGGTCATCGCCTGGTGATTGGCCGGATCGTAATCGATATTGCCGGTATCCTGCTGCTTTTCGATGCCGCCAATGCGGTGCATCAGTCCTGGCGTGCCGGGCTTGATCCACGGACGCGCACCCTTCTCGTCGCGCTTGTAGGCCAGCACCTTGCCATCCGGATTGTTGGTCTCGGTGAGGAATTCGACCTCGAACGGTTCGAAGCTCTCCGGATCGGGCACTTTCCACGGCTCTGCGGCATTGGCGATATAGCCGTCGGTCAACAGCATGACCGGGGTCATGTATTCGACCGCGATACGGCAGGCCTCGATAGCACACTCGAACACATCGGCCGGGCTGGAAGCGGCGATGACCGGCAGCGGCGCATCGCCATTGCGGCCATAGACCGCCTGGTAGAGGTCGCTCTGCTCGGTCTTTGTCGGCAGGCCGGTGGACGGGCCGCCGCGCTGCGAATTGACGATCACGAGCGGCAGCTCGGTCATGATGGCAAGGCCCATCGCCTCGGTCTTGAGCGCGATGCCGGGGCCGGACGAGCTGGTAACGCCGAGCTGGCCGGCATAGCTGGCACCGATGGCGGCGCAGATCGCGGCAATCTCGTCTTCCGCCTGGAAAGTGGTGACGCCGAATTCCTTCATCCGCGCAAGGTGATGCAGGATCGAGGAAGCAGGCGTGATCGGATAGCCGCCGAAGAACATTGGCAGTCCGGCCAGCTGAGCGCCTGCGACCAGGCCGAGCGAAACAGCTTCCGCACCGGTAATCGTGCGATAGAGTCCGGGCTCGCTGGATACCGGCGCCACGTGCACCTGCTCCAGCGGGCCGGAAATCTCGGCCGTCTCGCCATAGGCATGTCCGGCATTGAGCGCGGCGATATTGGCACCGGCAATGTCGGGCTTGTTCTTGAACTTGGCGTTGAGCCAGTCCACGATCGGCTGGCGGTCGCGGTCGAACATCCATAGCGCCAGGCCCAGCGTCCACATGTTCTTGGAACGCAGCGCATCCTTGTTGCCAAGGCCGAACGGCTTGACCGCCTCGATGGTCAGCGCGGAAATATCGAAGGCCAGCACCTTCCACTTGGCCAGGCTGCCATCCTCCAGCGGGCTGACATCGTATTTCGCCTTGTCGAGATTACGCTTGGTGAACTCACCCGTGTCGATGATGATCAGGCCGCCGGGCTTAAGTGCATCGAGATTGGTCTTCAGCGCCGCCGGGTTCATCGCCACGAGCACGTCCGGCGCGTCGCCAGCCGTGCTGATCTCGCGGCTGCCGAAATTGATCTGGAAGGCGGAGACCCCGAACAGCGTGCCTTGCGGCGCACGGATCTCCGCCGGGAAATCCGGGAATGTCGCGAGGTCGTTACCCGCCAGCGCGGTCGAAAGGGTAAACTGACCGCCGGTCAGCTGCATGCCATCGCCGCTATCGCCGGCGAAGCGCACCACCACCGCATCGGGTGCGGTGCCGGTTTCGATATCGAGGGCCGAATTGTCAGCCGCCTGCGTTGCCATCATCTAATCCTGTATGCGCCATGCGCCTGGAACTACCAATATGGGCGAGCGACCTAGGGATGTGCCCAGTGTGTCGCAATCAAGTTTTTCTGTGCCTGCCGCAATGCCTGTGTGGCAATGGTCCACCGCTTTGACTATCGAACGCCCCATGAGCACACCCGATCCCCACCTTTACCGGCCCTGCGTGGGCACCATGATGATCAATGCGCAAGGGCACGCTTTCGTGGGCAAGCGCATCGACAACAAGGAAGGCGACTGGTGGCAAATGCCGCAGGGCGGCGTCGACGAGGGCGAAGATCTCGACGAGGCCATGTTCCGCGAATTGCACGAGGAAACCGGGGTGAAGAAGAAGCACCTTGAGATCGTCGGGACATTGGAGAACGAGCTGTTCTACGACCTGCCCGAGGAACTGAGGGGAAAGCTATGGGGCGGCAAGTTTATCGGCCAGCGCCAGACCTGGTACCTCGTACGCTTTACCGGCGAGGACAAGCACATCGATCTCGACGCGCACAAGCATCCCGAATTCTGCGAATGGAAATGGATCGAGCCGCAATTGCTGCCCGAACTGATCGTGCCCTTCAAGCGTGATGTCTACCAGGCAATCGTCGACGGGTTTGTCGACCGGATCTGATCAGTTCTGAGTCACTGCCGAGTCCGGTGCCACCGCTTCTGCCGTTAGCACGCGGCTGGACGGCCCGCGATCGATAGCGGCTGCAAGGGCCAGCGTCTCCATGCAGTCGGACCCGCATAAATCCTCCAGCCGCTCGAGATTGCGCTGCGCATTGGCCAGCGCACCCTTTTCGACCAGCGCCTCGCCCTCGCCAGAAATGGCGGCGAGATTCTCCGGATCGCGCGCCTGCGCTTCACGGTAGAAATGGATAGCCTTGCCCTGCAGGCCCTCGATACGAGCGACCTCGGCCAGGTCGAGGTAAATGTCCGAGTAACCGGGATCGACAACCAAGGCTGCTTCGAAACTGTCGATGGCGCCCTGCGTATCACCAGCCTCCATCTGGATGCGCCCCTCTTCCACGAGAGCAACGGCGCGCGGATCGGCATCGTAACCTGCACCCAGACTCGCACTCGATGTCACTGCTGCAAGCAGGGAAATGGCAATGGCTGCAGGGGCGTAGCGCATGACGGTCTCCTTCATCGCGGTCATCCAGGACAGGCTTTCGGCTGTCATAATGCGGTCAGGCTATCACGCAGAAGCTATACTGGCGATGAAAAATCCATCCGTACCGTCATGATACGGGGAAAGGCGCATTCCCTGCCCCCGCGGCATGCCGACCGGAAGATCGAGCACCTGCGGAGAAAATGCCGGGTTCGCAGACAGGAATTGATCGATCTGCCCGGCCCCTTCCTCGTCCAGCTGCGAGCAGGTGATATAAATGATGCGTCCTCCCGGCTTCACCAACTCTGCGGCCAGGCCAAGCAGGCGCTGCTGCAGCTGCGTCAACTTCTCGAGCTCCGTCGGGGTGAGACGCCAGCGCGCTTCCGGGTTGCGGCGCCATGTCCCCGTGCCCGAGCACGGCGCATCGACCAGCACGGCATCGGCCTTGCCCCGCCATGCGCTGAGCGCATCCAATTCGCGGCCCGGATCGAGCAACACGATCTCGTTCACCTGCGCCCCGGCCCTCTCGGCGCGCGGTGCAAGCTGGGACAGGCGGCGCTTGTCGGTGTCGCAGGCAATCAGCGTGCCGCGATTCTGCATCTGCGCTGCGAGCGAGAGCGTCTTGCCACCACCTCCCGCGCATAGGTCGATGACCGTTTCGCCCGGCTGCGCCCCTACGGCGAGACAGGCCGCCTGGCTCCCTGCATCCTGGATCTCGACCAGCCCGGTGCGATAAGCCTCCCACTGATCGACATTGGTGCCCGAGGGCAAGCGCAAAGCGCCGGGAATGGCGAGCGCTTCCGCTGCTTCGGGAAGCTCCAGCACTTCCGGGTCGGCCTTGAGCGCGTTCACCCGCAAATCCAGCGGCGCGCGGCCAAGCAGGGCCTGTGCCTCTTCCTCCGAAACATCAGAGGCGATCAGCCTGTCTTCGAGCCATTCGGGCGCGATCGCGCCTGCGGCCACCGCTTCGCCTTCGGCGATCGGAGCAGGTCCATAGTCGGAGCCGTCGAACAGCTCCGCCGATACATCCCCTTCTTCGACGAGCAGGAGCATGGCGGCACGGCCGGTCCGCGGAATCTCCCCGCAATTGCGGATCGCGGCATAGACGTGTTCGCGGATCGCGCGGCGGTCCTTCGATCCCGCATAACGGTGCGAACGCGACCATTCGGCAATCAGCCGGTCGGCCGGGGCACCCTGCCCCCGTGCAGCCTCTATGACGCTGTCGAGGATCTCGATCGCCGCCTGGATACGCGCGGCAGGAGTCACAATTCGCCCAGCCGGATTGTCCAGCCGATCACGCCCGTCACCGGAAGAATATCGGACCGCAGCCAGGGGTCGGCAGCGAGGTTTTCGTGAACTTGCGCAGCGTCGGTCGCGTCGACGATCAGCATGGCGCGCCCGTCTTCAAGCGGGCCGGCGAGCTTGACGAAGCCAGCTTGCACAAGCCCATCAATGAATTGCTCGTGCTCTTCGAAACCATCCTGCACTTCGCCGCCACCCGGGCGCCAGTCGGCGCCCTGTTCACGAAAGACAGCGAACAACGCCATTGTGCTTAGCGCGTCGGGTAGTTGGGCGCTTCGCGGGTGATCGACACGTCATGGACATGGCTTTCGGACAGGCCCGCATTGGTGATGCGGATGAACTTGCCGCGCTGCTTGAGGTCGGCGATCGAGGCCGAACCGGTATAGCCCATGGCCGCCTTGATGCCGCCGACCAGCTGGTGGACGACGTCACGCGCAGGGCCCTTGTAGGGAACCTGTCCCTCGATCCCCTCCGGGACGAGCTTCATCTGGTCCTTGATGTCCTGCTGGAAGTAGCGATCCGCCGAACCGCGCGCCATCGCGCCGACGCTGCCCATTCCGCGATAGGCCTTGTAGGCCCTGCCCTGGTAGAGGAAGGTCTCGCCCGGAGCTTCCTCCGTGCCCGCAAGCAGCGAGCCGATCATCACGGTGGAAGCACCCGCAGCAAGTGCCTTGGCGGCATCGCCCGAAGTGCGCAAGCCGCCATCGGCGATCACCGGAACATCGCCGGCCACGCTGGCAGCGTCCATGATGGCGGTGAGCTGCGGTACGCCGACACCGGCAACGATACGCGTGGTACAAATGGAGCCCGGGCCGATACCGACCTTCACCGCATCTGCGCCCGCGCCAACCAGCGCCTTTGTAGCTTCCGCCGTGGCGACATTGCCTGCCACGACCTGCACCGAATTGGAAAGCTGCTTTACCCGTTCGACCGAACGGGCGACCTCCTTGTTGTGCCCGTGCGCGGTGTCGATGATGACCACGTCGCAACCGGCAGCGACCAGTGCCTCCGTCCGCTCGAAGCCCTTATCGCCTACTGTGGTCGCGGCGGCGACGCGGAGGCGACCCTGCGAATCCTTGGTCGCGTCGGGGTTAAGCACGGCCTTCTCGATATCCTTCACCGTGATGAGACCGACGCAGTGATATTCGTCATCGACCACCAGAAGTTTCTCGATGCGGCGGGCATGGAGCAGGCGGCGCGCTTCCTCGCTGGTGATGTCCTCGCTCACCGTTGCGAGATTCTCGCTGGTCATCAATTCCTTGACCGGCTGGAGCTGGTTATCGGCAAAGCGCACGTCGCGATTGGTCAGGATGCCCACCAGCTTGCCACCATCGGTCACCGGAATGCCGCTGATATTGTGGCGGATCATCAATTCCTGCGCCGCGCCGAGCGTGGCATCGGGTTCGATCGTGATCGGGTTGACCACCATGCCGCTCTCGAACCGCTTGACGGTGGCGACGGCTGCGCACTGTTCCTCGATAGTGAGGTTGCGGTGAAGCACGCCAATTCCGCCCATCTGCGCCATGACGATGGCCATCTCGGCCTCTGTAACCGTGTCCATGGCGGCGGAAAGCACAGGAATGTTGAGCGCAATGCCGCGCGTCAACTGCGTTTTCGTGCTCGCTTGCGAGGGCAGGATATCGCTCTCGGCCGGCCTCAGCAGGACGTCGTCAAATGTAAGGCCGGTTTCGATTTCCATGGGTGCCACCAAATGCTGTGCGTTTCGATTCGTGGCGGCTCATGTAAACGCACTATGTGGCATTCGCTAGTGCATGACCGACACAAGGCGACCATGCAGTGGTGCCTCCATCCCTTTTCCACCCATTTTCGGCATTGGACGGGCTTGAATTGCTGCTAGGCTGAGCTTTCACTTTGGGGGGTGATTGCTTGGCGGACATCTTCATTTCCTATGCGCGGAGCGACGTTGCGCTGGCCAACAGGCTGGCCGCGGCGCTGGAGGCGCATGGCCAGAGCGTGTGGATCGACCAGAAGATCGAGGGCGGCACGCAATTCTCCGAAGTGATCGAGCGTGAAATTGCCGCCTCGCGCAAGGTGGTGGTGCTGTGGACGCCCGCTTCGGTGAAGAGCGAATGGGTGCGCGACGAGGCATCGATCGCCAAGGAACAGGGCAAATTCGTTCCCGTCACCATCGACGGGACCATGCCGCCCATCGGTTTTCGCCAGACGCAGACCACGCCGATTGACGATTGGGCATCGGGCAATGCCTCCGACTTGCCCTCGGCCATGTTGGCCGCCCTGTCACTGAACCCGGACGAGGCTGTGCCACCGGCGGAAGCGCAAGCCATTTCATTGAACAAACCGAGGTTCATTTTCGCCGCGATTGGCGCCGTGGTGCTGGTACTGGCGGGCGTGCTCTATCTCACCATGGGGCGGGATAGCGACGGCGCCTCGCTTGCCCAGGGCGAGCGCATCGCCGTGGTGGTCAAGCCTTTCGCCGCCTCAGCCGGAGCGGAACCGGCCGAAATGGGCCTGGCACAGGGTATTACCGACGAGCTGGTGATCCGACTGCGTGCCGCTCCCGAACTGCGCATTGCCACCAGCGATCCAGCCGGCAATGTGCCGGGCGACAGCTTTGCCGGGGCCTATCTGGTGGAAGGCAATATCCGCGTACAGGGCGAGACCCTCCGCGCAACCGCCACCCTCAAGGGCAGCGATGGCGAGATCCTGTGGACCGACAATTTCGAGCGCCCGATGCAGGACATCTTCTACGTCCAGGAAGACATCGCCACTTCAATTGCCGGCGTGTTGCGTGTGTCGTTCGATATCGGCCCGGATTCGGCAAGCTATGAAGGAACGAACGATCCCGAAGCTTTCTCTGTCTTCATGCAGGGCCTGCAGTCGCAGAATGGCGGCGATTTCACTGTCACGGCCAGCCTGTTCGAGCGCGCGGTCGAGCTCGATCCCGACTTTGGACGCGCCGCCGGGCTCCTTGAAACCGCGCTGGCAATCCAGCTGGTCGGCGTGCCATTGCGAGACCAGGACCAGGCGGATGCGCTGATAGAGCGAATCTCCGAGATTGCGGAGCAGTCCATCGAGCGTGCTCCCGACGTATTCGTGAGCCAGACCAACGGCATCCAGATGGCTTTGGCCAAGAAGGATTTTGCCGCAATGACCCGCTATGCCCGGAGCGCGCGCGAAATCGGTTATCCGGAGAGCCTCGCCGTGTTCAGCCAGTATGGCCTCTATCCGATGGCGATGGGACGCTCGGACGAGCTTGCCGAACTCATGCGACGCTCGGCGTTAATCGAACCCAATCTGGTCAACATCCAGTTCTTCGTCTGGCCGCCGATCCTCTACCGTGATTATGACACGGTAATCGAGAGCTTCGACCGGATGGTAAGGCAGGGCCAGACCATCGGAAGCTTCTCCGATGCCGTAGTTTGGGCACATTGGCTCAGCGGGGACCGGGACAGGGCGATGGAGATCGCACGGCAATATTTCCCGGCTGCGGCCCAGCGCATTGAGGCGGCCGCGGCAGGATCTCCGCAAGCCAGCATGAGTATGGAAGAGCTACGCACATGGCTGACCAGCCAGATGGGCGTCGGCGGTCAGGGGCTGGCGATGGAATATGCCACGGCCGAGGCGGCGCTGGGCAATAATGCGGCCGCCATGCGGCTGATCCGCCTGTCGATGGAGCGTCCCGGCGGGAACCTGGTCTTCATGCTGTGGCATCCGATCTTCGATGACGTGCGGACAATGCCTGAATTCGTCGAGCTGATCGAGGAGATGGGCATGGTCGATGCCTGGCGCGAAAGCGGCGAATGGAGCGACTGGTGCCGCCCCGTCGGCGAAGACGGGGTCGAGTGCAGCTAGACTGAGGAAACGTTACTCGCCGCCGCGCAGATGCGTGATGTGGGCGGCCAACGCGCGGGCTTCCCGATCGCTCAGAGCGAATCCCATATCCGCGGGAAAATTGTGCGAATCCGTGAGCCATGCAGCGAGGGCTTCCTCGCTCATGCCGAGATCGGCAATTTCGGCGAACTCTGTGGCATCCTCATTGGGAGAGACGCCCGTCTGTCGTACCGCATGGCAGGAGCTGCAACGATCTTCGGCAAGCAACAGGCCCTGCGCCGGGCTGGTCCAGGCAGCATCGTCTTCCGGGATGGTCTCGCAGCCGGCAAGGAAAGCGGGAATTGCCAATGCTGCTGCCAGTTTAAACCTCATTTTGCCGTCCAGCCTCCGTCGATCGTGTAATTCGCGCCCGTTATGTTGCGTGCTTCGTCGCGACACAAGAAGGTAGCGAGCGCGGCGACTTCTTCGGGCTGGACGAACTGCTTTGTCGGCTGTCCTGCAAGGAGCACATCGTTCATCACCTGCTCGCGCGTCATGCCGCGCGCCTCCATCGTATCTGGGATCTGGTTTTCGACCAGCGGTGTCCAGACATAGCCCGGGCTGATGCAATTGGCGGTGACGCCGAATTCGGCCAGTTCGAGCGCAAGGACCTTGGTCAGCCCGGCAATGCCGTGCTTGGCGGCAACATAAGCGCTCTTGAAGGGGCTGGCCGCGAGCGAATGGGCGCTGGCGGTGTTGATGATGCGGCCCCAACCCGCCTGCTTCATGTGCGGAACGGCCAACCTTGCCGTGTGGAACGCCGCCGAGAGGTTGAGCGCAATGATCATCTGCCACTTCTCCGGCGGGAAATCCTCGACCGGGGAGACGTGCTGCATGCCGGCATTGTTGACCAGCACATCGACAGGGCCCGCCTCGCCCATCAGTTCCTCGACTCCTTCGGTCGTGGTCAGGTCGCTGCCGACATGGCTGGCCCCCAGTTCTTCGCACAGGCTGGCAATGACATCCGCATCGCCGAATCCGTTGAGCACGATGGACGCGCCCTCGGCATGCAATGCGCGAGCAATGGAAAGCCCGATGCCGGAAGTGGATCCTGTGACCAAGGCGGTCTTGCCGGTAAGGAACATGCTCGACTCCTGTTTGTGCAATGACCTAAGCTTCCACGCGGTTGGCCCCGAGGTCCAGCCCTCATTTCGCAAGTGCACAAGAGAGGGGACTAATCCGTGAAGCTCAATCGCTTCAATCCCGGTTCGATCAGGGTTCGCCGAGGCGGCCCAAGTGGCGGCACGGGCGTTCGCGCCGGAGGCCTGGGTTGCGGAGGAATCGTCATCGTATTGATCGGGGCGCTCGTCTTCGGGGTCGATCCGGCGCAGATGATCGGCGTGGTCGAGCAGACCCAGCAAAACCTGCCGCAGCAGCAGGGCCCCGCAGACTTTCGCTCCGACGAAAGCGCGATGGAGATCTGCGACGACAACCAGTACGCGATGGAAGGCTGCAACGCTCTCGCATCGCTCAACGAGACCTGGCAGCCGATCTTTTCCTCGGCCGGCGTTCCGTTCTCCCAGCCGGAACTGGTCTATTATTCGGGTGGCACCGCTTCGGGCTGCGGATCCGCCTCTTCGGCCATGGGCCCGTTCTACTGCCCGGCCGATCACGGCATCTATATCGACACGACCTTCTACGACCAGATGGCGCGCGACCTGGGAGCAAGCGGGGATTTCGCCCGCTATTACGTCATGGCGCATGAATACGGGCACCACGTTCAGAACCTGACCGGTCTTGCCGACCAGGTGCGCAGTGCTCAGCAGCAGAACCCGGCCGATGCCAACCAGTTGCAGGTCCGCATGGAGCTGATGGCGGATTGCTATGCCGGTGTCTGGGCAAGCCGAAACCGCAATCTCATCGAACCCGGCGACCTCGAGGAAGGCATGACCGCCGCCAGCGCCATCGGCGATGACACGCTGATGCGCAATGCCGGGCGCCGCGTCGATGTCGAGAGCTTCACCCACGGTTCAAGTGCGCAGCGTATGGAATGGCTCAGAAGGGGATTGCAGACCGGTGACGAAGACCAGTGCGATACATTTGCGGACTTGCGCGGCTAGCGGACTGGCTGCGCTGGCCGTCTGCCTGGCCGCCCCGGTCTTGGCTGCAGAGGATGTCACCGAAACCACACCGAGCGTGCGCGATGTTGCCATGACACCGCTGACCGATCTCAACCTCGACAGAGACGAGATTCCCCAGGTTCTGATCGACGCGCGAATGGCTCCCTATGCCAATGATGGCTTGAACCAATGCGGCGAGATCCGCCGTGAAGTAGGCGACCTGGACGCAGTTCTGGGTGACGATTTCGACACTGCCCCGCCTGACGAACGCGGGATCACGCCGACCGGCGTCGCACAGCGTGTGGTAAGCTTCTTCATTCCCTTCCGGGGGATCATCCGCGAGGTATCGGGCGCCAACAGCCACGAATACGAGTTTCGCGAAGCGATTGCCGCAGGCTTGATGCGGCGCGCCTATCTAAAGGGGATGGGCCAGCAAATGGGCTGTCCCTATCCGGCAAGCCCGGCCTCCTCCGAATTGCTCGCGCGACTGCGCTATCTCGAGGAGGATGGCGAGGTCGACTATGCGGCGGAAGCTGCCCAGACGACGAATGACGGGACGCAATTCGTGTCGCGCCCCGTCATCCAGAATGTCGACTAGGATCTAGATACCCTCAGGCACTCCAGCCTGCTTCGAAGCTCTTCATTTCCTCCGCTTCATCGCACTCATCCACTTCCTCGGTATCGAGGACCGGCATCACCATGCGAACGCTTGCCGAAGCCGAGCGCACAGGGGCAGGAGCCTGCGGTGCACGGGCTTCCGCCTTGGCCTGCAGGCGCGGCGTCACCTTGGGAGAATAAGCGGGCGCGACAGCCGAAAGATCCATGCTTTCCAGCCGCTCGATCTGATCACGAAGCTCGTCGACAAGCTGATCGCGCTGTTCGGCGGACATTTCGCGGTTCATCCGGATAGAGCGGATTGCTTGGCTGAGGCCCATTATGGCCTGGTCATTCACGCGGCGCTGGCAGATGATCATGACCTTGCGGCCATCGTCGAGATTGCGCTGTGTGACCACTTGGTCGGACTCATCGCAATTATACTCGATGCGCGGCATGTTCTCGCGGGCAATGACCATTGCGCGATGGCCTTCTTCCATACGTGCCTCGGCAAGCGCCAGGGCGTGGCCCATTTCCTCGTCGAGACCTTCGAGTTCCTCCATATGCACTTCGAATTCAGCCATACGGGCTTCGAATTCTGCTTCGTCGAATTCCTCGAAATCGAAGTCGATATCCTCACCCGGATTGAATTCGCGGCGAATGACGAATGCCCGTTCGCGTGCTTCTCCGGCGCGCTGTCGGGCTTCCGTAGCCCTCTCACGCGCTTCGGCCCCTGCCTCGCGGATCCGGCGAACGCGCACCACGCGGCGGCTTTCATCATCGGGATCGATAGTGACGATACGCGTCACCTGCGGTGCTTCGGGCGCGGCGGGCGGCAATGGCGCCTCGGGTGCAATTGGGGCGGCAGGCGGTACGGGCGCAGCAGGCGCTTCCGGCACTGCGGGCAGTTCTTCCTGTGCATAGGAAATGGATGCGGTCAGCGGCAGGGCGACCAGCGCCGTGGTGGCGATGGCGGCAATGCCGAGCTTTTTGCGACCCGACGGGATATCGGACATTGTGAGGCTCCTTAAACGGTGAATGATCGATTTCTCGCCCAGCACCGGACAGGCCATCGGAGCCGCCAAGGCGAGGTGCGGACCGGCAGCAAAGCCGGCAATAACCTCTCCATAGGCTGCCCTTTCGGACCGGGTACGACCCGCGACAACGCGCGCATCGCATGCTGCTTCCTGGTCCCTTCGCATCGCTCGCCAGCCCCACCAGGCGAGAGGATTGAACCAGTGCAAGGCCAAGAGCGGCTGGGCCGCCACATTGGCAACGAGATCGTATCCGCGGTGATGCGCCAGCTCATGGGCAATGGCGAGATCGCGCGCATTCAAATCGTGATGGGCCATGAACAAGGGCGGCAGCGCCACCACCTTGTCCGTGATGCCGAAGGCAATGGGAGACGCCACGGCGGGCGTCTCGACCAGGCGCACCTTGCCTGCCTCGCCCACGGACCGGGCCTCTGCCAGCAAGTCGCGTCGCATGCGCAGATAGTCTCGCACGCGCAGGGCGAGGAAGATTGCCGCGCCGCCCAGCCAGAGCGGCAATAGCAGATCTGCCAGCTCGAAACCCACTTGCGGCGGCGGCATGGCGCCAGCCTCTGCAATGGGTGCCGGATCGGAAATCAGGATGAAGATGGGCTCTGCCATCGGCTCGGGCTCGACCGGAGCGAAGCTGGCGGGCAGCACGATTGGCGGCATGACCAGCCGCAGCAGAGGCAAGGCCCAGAGCGCATAGGCAATCTGCGGTCCGAAATGGCGCGATACCGGGCGCCGCACCAGCAGCACGAGACCGATCAGCAGGCCGGTATAGATGAATGTGTCGATCAGCCAGGATGTCAGTTGAGCGGTCATTTGCGCATCTCCTTCAGGAGGTGCTCGATCTCGGCAATGTCCTCTTCGGTCAGCGCCTCGTTCTCCGCAAGGTGGGCAAAGAGCGGTGCGGCCCGGCCACCAAACAGGCGTTCGACCAGACGCCTGGATTCATGACCGACATATTCGCGGCGCGCAATGATCGGAGTGTAGAGGAAGCGGCGTCCATCAGGCTGCGTTGCCAGCGCACGCTTGGCAACAAGGCGGGAAAGCAGGGTCTTGACCGTGGGCATGGACCATCCGCGTTCCTCGCAAACTGTCGCGCACACTTCAGCGGCGGTCTGCGGGCTGCGCGCCCACAGTGCCTCCATCACGGCGTGTTCGGCCTCGCTGATGCGTTCCGCACCCGCGTCTCCAGCATTCGACCCACCCTCGTCGGCCATTCTCGTCCTCCCTGAACGGCAACGTCCATTGGCATTACGATTACGTTTGTAATCTGAATGGCCAGTGAATGCAATCCATCTCCCTTGTCACTCCATGGACACGTGGTCAGCCGACGGTTTGAATTTTCCAGAATTGTTGTAACTCCGGAAGGCAACAGGGCGAAAAGAGAGACGAAGTTTGAATCTGGGCGAACGCCTCGATGCATTGATGGCTACCGTGCGCGGCGGAAAGGAAGCGGCATATGGCCAGTTCCTGACCGAAGCGTCGCACGCCATTCGCAATACGCTGGCGCGTCGGATCGGAGCCGACGCAGATCTGGAGGACCTGGTTCAGGAAGTGCTGATCGCGGTGCATGACAAGCGCCACACGCTCGACCCGGGGCGCCCTGTCCTGCCCTGGATCAATGCCATCGCGAAATACAAGCTGATCGATCACTGGCGCAAGAAGGGCCGAAGCCCGATCGTGCTGGAGGATGCAGATGATGAAGTGGCAGCGGACGAGTTCGCCGGGATGGATGTGGCAGTCCTGCTCGACCAGCTGCCCGAGGCGCAGGCGGAAGCGATCCGTTTGACGCATATTGAAGGACTGACAGGTGCCGAGGCGAGCGAACGCGTCGGCATCGGACTGTCCGCCATGAAACTGCGGGTGCATCGTGGGATGTTGCGCCTGAAAGAACTGGTCGCAGAGAAAGAATGATGGGACGTACCGAAGAGTTGATCACCCGCCTCGCGAGCGAGGGTGCAGTACCGCGTGGCAATATGCCGCAGCATTTCCTGCTGCCGCTCGCGCTGGTCAGTGCGGTTTGCATTGGCGCGACGGCACTGCTGCTCGACAACGCCTTTCCCACTTATCACTTGCGAGGCTGGATGCCGATGGTGGTGAAATGGGGCTTCTCCATCTCGCTGCTGCTGATCGCCTCTGCGGCATTGCTCCTGCTCGGCAAGCCGGGGCGCCCCTCGGGCTGGATGCTGGCGGCACTGGCCCTGCCCTTTGCCTATACAGCCTATTTCGTCCTTCCCGACCTGGTGCTGCGAACGCATCCGTGGCCGGGCGAAATGTGGGAGCGCTGCCTGCTCGCCATGGGGATCATGAGCCCGATCGGCTTTGCCGGGGCGATCATGGCGATGCGCTGGCTCGCCCCGACAAACTTGCGCCGCGCAGGGCTGGTCGCCGGTTTCTTTGGCGGAGCCGTGGCGATGACCGCCTATGCCCCCTTCTGCCCCGGCGAAGGCGCGGTTTACCTGCTGGCCTTCTACTTTGCACCGATCTTCGCCATGGCCGGGATCGGCTGGTTGGCCGGGCCACGATTGCTGCGCTGGTAAGCGCGCGAACCTGCCGCTAACAGGCGGGTGATGGGGAAGAAGTTCGGCTACAGCATCAGGCGGCTCGATGACTGCCAGAACATCGCGGATTTCCGCGAGCTGGCGAAGCGCCGCCTGCCCTACCCCGTCTTCCATTACATTGACGGCGCGGCCGATGACGAGATCACCAAGGATCGCAACACTGCGGCCTTCGAGGATGTCGACCTTGTACCAGACGTGCTCGTGGGCGCCGACAAGCTCGATCCCTCCATCACGATCATGGGTCGCAAAAGCGCGCTGCCGCTCATGCTCAGCCCCACCGCGCTGCAACGCCTGTTCCACTGGCAGGGGGAGCGCGCCGTAGCCGCCACGGCGGAGAAATTCGGCCTGTGGTTCGGCATTTCCAGCCTGTCGAGCGTGAGCATCGAGGAGATAGGTGCGAAATATGCCGGGCCCAAGATGCTGCAATATTACTATCACAAGGATCGAGGGCTCAACGCCGCCCTGGTGGAGCGCGCCAAGGCAGCCAATTTCGACGCCATCACGCTGACGGTCGACACGATCGTTTCGGGCAATCGTGAACGCTGCAAACGCACCGGCTTCCAGACCCCGCCCAGGATCACGCCGGCGAGCTTCCTCTCCTATGCCACGCATCCGGCCTGGGCGCTCAATTTCCTGTTCCGCGAGAAGTTCGACCTGCCCAATCTTTCGACCCATGTGGCGGCGGGATCGAATGCCTCGATCTCGATCCAGGACTATTTCAACACCATGCTCGATCCGAGCATGGACTGGAAAGCCGCCGAATGGCTGCGAGACGAATGGGGTGGCAAGTTCTGCCTCAAGGGTGTGATGTCGGTCGGCGATGCGAAGCGCGCAGCGGATATGGGCTGCGATGCGATCATGGTCTCCAATCATGGCGGACGTCAGCTGGACGGTGGCCGGGCGCCCTTCGACCAGCTGGAGGAGATCGTGCAGGCCGTCGGTGACCGGATCGAGGTGATCTGCGATGGCGGGGTGCGGCGCGGCAGCCATGTACTGAAAGCGCTGGCAACGGGGGCCAAGGCGGCAAGCGGAGGGAGACTCTACCTCTATGCGCTGGCCGCTGCGGGACAGGCGGGGGTCGAACGCGCCATCGGACTGCTCGATGCGGAAATCAGGCGCGACATGCAATTGATGGGGGTAAGCCGGCTCGACCAGCTCACCCCCGATCATCTGCGCCGGCGCTAAGCCTCGACTTCTTCCTCGCTCCGACCCACGGCAGACCAGTCGATCCGGCGCGTCGCATACATGATCCCGGCAAGGGCCGCGAAGAGCAGCAACGAGCCGATCAGCAGCGAGAAGGTCTCGAGATTGAGCAGCACGTAGAGCAGCGCATAGAGCCCGACGAGCATGCCGCCGACAAAACTCGCCCGCCTCCACGTGCCCAGCACCGCTGCGCTATAGGCGGTCAGCAATCCGATCACCGCCGCCGAAGCAACGAGATAGGCCCAGACAAAGCCTATCACCTCGGCAAAGGCGAGCAGCAGCACGAAGAACAGCACCAGTCCGGCCCCGGTCAGCAGGTACTCCGCAGCAGCCACGCGCGCGCCGCCAACGATGTCGAACATCAGGAAGGTCACGAAGGTGAAGCCGATGAACAGGAACCCGTATTTCACCGCGCGGTCGACCTGGCTGTAGAGGTCGACCGGATCGACCAGGTCGATGCTGGCGGCCATGCGCGGATCATCGTCACTCAGCGAAACCAGCGCGCGGCCAAGCGCCAGATTGGTGATACCGCCATATGTGGCCGTAAAGCCCTCATCGCTCGTCACGGTGAGTTCCGGATCGGGATCGGGAAGGAAGCTGCCATTGAAGCTGGGATGCGGCCAGGAGGAGGAGACCTGCCATTCGGTCTCCCCGCCGCGCGGGATGAGCGAAAGCGAATGGCTGCCGCGCAGTCCGTATTGCCAGGAGACATCGAGCGGTTCCTCGTCCGACCAGTTGGCATACGTAGAGAAGCCGGCACCGCCCGTCGCAGCAGGGCCATTGCCCGGCTGCAAACGCAATGTCTCGCCATTGACGCTGACCTCGGCATTGTCCTGCAATCCGCGCGGATCGGATACGCCGAAGCGCAATTCGAGCTGGTCCAGCATCAGGCTTTCGGGATCGACGCCAAGCCGGTCGAGGTCTTCGGGCATCTCGAAGCGCGCCGTTCCGGACATGCTCGTCTCGTAAACCACAGTCTCGTAGATCGCCCGCCCCTTGCGTTCGGGAACCATCTCGGTGGCAATGCTCTGCGTGGCGGGAGCGAGGAACACTTCGCGCCGGACGCGCACCGTGCGGTCGCGCCTCTGGTTGTCGACGATCTCTGTCTCGGTGGTCTCGGCCATATAGGGGATGACCAGCAGGGGGCCGGTCACAGTCTGCGCCATACCCCAGCCGGCGACAATCGATTCCTGCGCGGTCTGCGACTGCGCCTCACGGTCATAGACCAGGGCATAGACCACCATCAGGGGGACTATCAGCACGGTGGCGACGAGCCCCGCCAACAGCAATTTCATTCCGGGACTACGTTCTCGATTCATCACTTCGCTCCCTCATCTGACTACGACGAGTCGTGCATTGTGAGCGACGAACTGAATGTCTTATGAACCTCCCCAAGCCGATTGCGCTGGCGGCAGAATGCGCGACAATCACGCATCATGCTGAAACGATTCGCTTTTGCCGCTGCCTTGACCATTGCCTTGCCCGCCCATGCGCAGGCGCCCGAATATGCCGCGCCGGAGGAACCCGAAGCCACTCCTGCCGAGCCGGAATACGAGCTGGTGCTGGTTGATATCGAAACCACGCTCGGCACCTTCACCGTCGCGCTGGAGACCGAGCGCGCACCGATCACCGCGAACAATTTCCTGCGCTATGTCGATGAGGACCGCTTCGACGGGACGGTATTTTATCGCGCGCTCTCGGTCGATTGGGGCGACCAGCCCAATGGCTTCATCCAGGGCGGGACGCAGAACGATCCCGAACGCATCCTCGATCCCATCGCGCATGAACCGACTAACGAGACGGGCGTGCTCCACACCAAAGGCGCGTTATCCATGGCGCGTTTCGCCCCGGGCACGGCGACGGGCGACTTCTCGATCATGCTGCAGCCGCAGCCGGGGCAGGATGCCGACCCGGACAATGAGGACCCGGACCGCCAACTCGGCTATGCCGCCTTCGGCCATGTGGTGGACGGGATCGAGGTGGTCTACGCGATCCACGGCGCACCGATCGATTCCAATCTCGGCGAAGGCTGGATGAAGGGCCAGATGCTGGCCGATCCGGTGGTGATCCTCGATATGCGCCGGGTCGAGCCGGTAGAAACACCGGTCAGCTAACCGCCGGCGGTCTGGAAGCCGGTTGCGGGCCGTCCCACGGGCTCGGTTGCGTCTTGCGGCATGCGCGCTTCGAGTTGCGGCAGCCAGCCGAGGACCCCGGTGCCGATTTCGACCTGCGGCAGCGAGGGCTGGAGCATGTTTTCCAGTTCCCATCCGGCAACGGAAATGCGTGCCTCCTGCGCTGCATCGCTCAGTCGCAAAGGCTTGCGCATGGCACGATTGACCAGCGCATCGCCAAAAAAGGTCCAGTCATTGGTCGCCTGACATCCGAAACTGGTGCGGTCATGTGCAGCGGCAGTAATGATCGCGGTATCCGCGCTCGCCAGATGCGGGACGAAGACACCCGAAAAGCAGGCGCTCAGCAGCAATATGCGCCTTTGCAGGCCCAATTCGGTAAAAATGGAGCGCAAGCGTTCCGGCGAAAGCAGGCCAAAACCGGTGTCGCCATACTGGTAGGCGAGGCCCTGCGGAGTCCCGTGGCTCGTCGTGTAGAGCACCAATACATCCTCGGCCGGGTCCATGATCTCGGCCATGTGCGCCAGTGCCACGGTAAGCGATTCTATGGATCCGCGAGGCAGGCCCGCCTCGCGCCCATCCGGTCCAGCCAGAACCAGGGTCCGCCCCTCCGCATCGTAGCGCCGAGAGAGGACATTGCCCGCCTCGCGCGCCTCACGGGCAAAGACCGGATCGCTGTCGAGCGCAATGGCAATGACGAAAGCATCGATCCTGCCAGGCCGATGCGGCTCTAGACTGTCCAGCGCCTCGTCCAGCCGACGCCTGTCGCGCAGCATTTCGCGCGCCGAGCGCCCGCGCTCCATTTCCGGCCCGAGGCTGAGGCTGAGATCGCGCATGGCCGGCGTCTGGCCGGTAGCAAGATCGGGAAAGGCAGAGATGTGCGGCGGCGGCTCGAGCGGTTCGGGAACGTCCTGCGCATGAGCGGGGACGCCCGTCAGCATGGCGGCAGCGATGACCAGTGATCTGCAGATGATCCCCCGTCCCATTCGCAGCAAGCTGCCGCGAGACGCGGAAATGGTCAAGCTGTCCCGGAACCGTCCGGAATTCCGGCCCTAATCGCCGGGGAACTGCGTCGAATGGCCGATCACGAAGACGAAGGGCTGCGAAGAGACCGCAAATCCCGCTTTTTCGTAGAGGGGAAATCCCTGTTCGGTTGCGCCCAGGGTGAAACAACTCACCCCTGCATCCTGATAATGTGCCATGGCGTGAGCAAGCACTGCCGTACCCACGCCCTTGCGACGATGATCCGGAGCAGTCGCCATTGCATAAATACCGACTCTATCCCCTTCGCGGATGAAGGCACCGCAACCGGCAACTTCGCGGTCCTCCTCGACGATCCAGAGATCGACGCTTTCCCCGGCGTAATGCGCTGCCGGCACACAGGCTTCCACCTCGGCCAGTTCAAGTGAGAAGGCATCGGCCATGGCCCTGTTCGCTGAATCAATGTCTTCGGGCCGAGCAAGCCTGGCAACCGGGCCGCTTGCCAGTGAAACAGGTGCAGCGGCACGCCGCATCAATGGCATCTGCCCCACCTTGGCAGCTCCCGCTTCCTCCGCCAGTCGGCAGATCTGTTCCGCGGTTTCCTCGATTATCAGAATGGCATTGACCTCGGCGACAGACGCAGCCTCGAGGGCTTCCTGCAGTTCGGCTGCCTGGGCGTCACTGGTCAGGACAACATAGTTGAGGTCCGCCGTCGGAAAGCCGGAAAGCACGATGGCCCCGTGCGGCAAGGTGCGGCAGACAAGCTTGGGCGACAAGCCGAAATAGCGCCCCATGTCCCGGCCCAGTTCTTCGACCTGACGCGAAGCCGGGGCGTTCATCCCTCCTGCACCTCCGCGATCGCGGCCGCGAACCCGCCCACGATCAATACACACGAGCCTTGGGCTTGATGTACTCGGCATCGTCGGTGAGCGTATATTCGTGCACCGGTCGATAATCGATCTTCACATCGCCGCCTGAACCGCCCCAGCCATCGAACCATGCGATGGTGTGCTTCATCCATTCGGCATCGTTGCGATCGGGGAAGTCCTCATGCGCATGCGCACCGCGGCTTTCCTTGCGGTTCTCGGCCGAATTCATCGTCACCACGGCTTGCGCCATGAGATTGTCGAGTTCGAGCGTTTCGATCAGGTCCGAATTCCAGATCAGCGAGCGATCGGTGACATGGACGTCCTGCAGGCGCTTATTGGTCTCGGCCAGCAGCTTGACGCCTTCGGCCATCAACTCGCTGTCGCGGAACACTGCCGCATGCTTCTGCATGGTCTGCTGCATTTCCTTGCGCACTTCGGCGGTGGGCGAGCCGCCCTTGGCATTGCGGAAATGATCGAGTCGGCTGAGCGCGAGGTCGGCACTGTCCTTGGGCAGTTCGTCCTGCTTGCCCTGCGGGGTCAGGATTTCCTTCAGGCGATGGCCGGTTGCACGGCCGAACACCACGAGGTCGATCAGCGAGTTCGAGCCGAGTCGATTGGCGCCATGGACGCTCACACAGGCTGCCTCGCCTACTGCAAACAGGCCCGGTACGACCGTGTCCGGATTGCCATCCGGGCCGAGCGTCACGACTTCGCCGTGATAGTTACAGGGAATGCCGCCCATATTGTAATGCACGGTCGGCGTGACCGGCAGCGGCTGGCGCGTCAGGTCGACGCCGGCAAAGATCTTTCCACTCTCGGTAATGCCCGGAAGACGATCCGCCAGCACCTTCGGATCGATATGGTCGAGATGCAGGTAGATATGGTCCTTGTCCGGACCGACGCCGCGGCCTTCACGCATTTCCAGCGCCATCGACCGCGAGACGACATCGCGCGAAGCCAGATCCTTTGCCGACGGGGCATAGCGTTCCATGAAGCGCTCGCCTTCGGAATTGGTCAGGTAGCCGCCCTCGCCGCGCGCACCCTCGGTAATGAGCACGCCCGCGCCGTAAATGCCGGTCGGGTGGAATTGCACGAACTCCATGTCCTGCAACGGCAGACCGGCGCGCAGCACCATGCCGCCGCCATCGCCGGTGCAGGTATGCGCGGATGTGGCGGTGAAATAGCAGCGGCCATAGCCGCCCGTCGCCAGCACCACGGCCTGTGCGCGGAAACGGTGGATCGAGCCATCATCCATGCACAGCGCAATTACGCCGACGCACTTTCCGTCCTTCATGATCAGGTCGATGGCGAAATACTCGATGTAGAAATCCGCCGAATATTTCAGGCTCTGCTGGTAAAGCGCGTGAAGCATGGCGTGACCGGTACGGTCCGCTGCGGCGCAGGTGCGCTGCACGGGCGGGCCTTCGCCCATATTCTGCATGTGGCCGCCGAAGGGGCGCTGGTAGATCGTGCCGTCCTCGTTGCGACTGAAGGGCACGCCGGCATGTTCGAGCTCGTAAACCGCCTCGGGCGCCTCGCGAACCATGTATTCGATGGCGTCCTGGTCGCCCAGCCAGTCCGATCCCTTGACGGTGTCGTACATGTGCCAGGACCAATGATCGGGCGTGTTGTTGCCGAGCGATGCGGCAATGCCGCCCTGCGCCGCCACGGTGTGCGAACGCGTGGGGAAGACCTTGGAGACGTTGGCGGTCTTCAGCCCGGATTCTGCCGCGCCCATGGTCGCGCGCAGGCCGGAGCCGCCCGCGCCCACGACGACGACGTCATAGGTATGGTCGATAATCTTGTATGCAGGAGGTGCAGTCTTGTCGCTCATCTCAGAAACCTCCACCCTGCTGCATGCCCTGCATCAATTCCTGTATCGCACCTTGCGAAGCGGCTGCGGCGATCTCGCCGCTTGTCCCCTGCACCACCAATGCGAGCAGGAAGAACAACCCAGCCGCAGCCCCGCCGAAGCAGGCAAGGTTGAGCACCAGCATTACCGCAAACTTGCTGCCCGCTTCGTGGATATAGTCTTCGACCACCACCTGCAGTCCCAGCCGCGCGTGCCAGAAGGTTGAAATGACGAACAGCGCCACGGCGATCGCCTGCACCGGGGAGGAAACCCACGCGGCAATCACCGGGTAGGTGAAGTCCGGCAGCATCAGGAAAGCAAAGACGAGATACATGCCGAGCAGCAGGTTTCCGGCTGCGGTGAAGCGCTGCATCAGCCAGTGATGCGGGCCATGCCTGGAAGAACCGAAGCCGCGTACTTTGCCGATAGAGGTACCGTTACCCATGTCCGTCCTCCCCTAAAGCAGCTTCAGCGCTGCCCAGAAGGCAGCGGTGAGAATGATGGCGAAGATCATCGAGAGGATTGAATAGCGACGGTTCGAGTGCAGTTCATACCCGGCGCCCATATCCAGCACGAAATGGCGGATGCCCGAACACAGGTGATTGAAGAAGGCCCAGGACAGGCCGACCAGAACAATCATGCCGTACCAGCTCGAAGCGTGGCCAAGGAACGTCTCGTAGGCCTGCGCCCCGCTTGCCATGGCGCCAAGCCACCACAGCAGGACAGGCAGGCCAACCAGCGCCATGCCGTCACCCGAGACACGGTGCAGGATCGAGACCAGCATATGCGGTCCCCATCTCCAGATCTGCAGGTGCGGAGATAATGGTCTGTTGTTCATGCCCAGCCCTGTTCGATTGCCCGTAGGAAAGCTCGCAACCCACTTAGCGATTGTGCCGTGCGAGGCAAGGACGCCTTGCGGGCAAATTTCGCCCGTTCACAGCATTGTTGCAGGCCTTTTCCCGCGCAAGCCCTGCGGCTAAGAGCGTCTCATGCCTAACGTCCTTGTCACAGGAAGCAGCCGGGGGATCGGCGCAGCCACGGTGAAGATGCTGCGCGATAGCGGTGCAACTGTGCTCGGCCATGCCACCACGGCGGTGGATGCAAGCACGATCGAAGCCGATTTCACCCAGCCCATCGCTCCACAAATGTTGTGGCAGCAGGCGCTCGACCGTTTCGGCGGCAAGGTGGACGTGCTCATCAACAATGCCGGATTGTTCGTGCCCAACCCGATCGGCGTCTCGGACATTGAATGGCTCGATGCCTGGGAAGATACCTTGCGCATCAACCTGACTGCGGCCGCACAGCTATCGCGCTTTGCCGTACGCAACTGGCGCGCAAGCGGCAGGCCGGGAAGGATCGTCCATATTGCCAGCCGCGCCGGCCACCGCGGAGACTCGCCCGACCACTGGCATTACGCGGCGAGCAAGGGCGGCATGCTGGCGCTGCACAAGACCATTGCCCGCGCCTATGCCAAGGAAGGAATCCTCAGCTTCGCCATCTCTCCGGGCTTTACCGATACGGCGATGGCCGGGGACTATCTCGAAAGCCGGGGCGGCGACGGTTTGCTGGCCGATATCCCGCTTGGCCGCGTCGCCACGCCAGAGGAGATCGCCCGCGTAGCGACCTTCTGCGCGCTCTATGCGCCCGAAAGCATGACCGGCGCGGTGATCGACGCCAATGGGGCAAGCTATGTCCGCTAGGATTTCACAATGAGCTGGAAACTCTCCGCCAAGGGCAGCAAAGACGAGATCGAGGCCGCGCTGGAGAAGCGCGAGACCACGGTTGGCTGGGACGAAAATATCGTCCTGACCGGCTTCGAAACCTCGCCCGAAACGCCCGATCTCTGGCAGCTCGATGCTTATCTCGAAGGCAAGCCGACCGAAGAAGAGCGCAAGGCCGTGCGTTTACTGTTCACCGGTCGCATCCCGCGGCTGAAGAGCGAGGAACTGCCCGACACCGACTGGGTCGTCGAAAGCCAGAAGGGGATCGAACCGATCCGCGCGGGCCGTTTCTATGTTCATACGCCCGATTACGGATCGGCCAATGACAATGCCTCGGTGAGCTTCTGCATCCCCGCCGCGCAGGCCTTCGGTACCGGCCAGCACGAGACCACGGCCGGCTGCCTCGAAATGCTAGATTACATGAAACGCCGCGGCGTGGTGGCGCGCAATGTCGCCGATATCGGCACGGGCACCGGCCTGCTGGCATTTGCCGCGCTCGAGCTCTGGCCGCATGCGCTGGCAACCGCATCGGATATCGACCCGCTCTGCCTGCCAGCCGTGAACGTGAACGCGGAACTCAACAGCATCCCGATGGGTGTCGACCCAGGCCAGCTGGCGATGGTGATCGCGGACGGAATGCATGACGACTTCCTCGTCGAGCGTGGACCTTACGACCTGCTCATCGCCAATATCTTGGCCGGCCCGCTCATTGCGCTGGCACCCGAATTCGCCGCCTCTGTCGCATCGCGCGGGCATATCCTGCTTGCCGGACTGTTGCAGATGCAGGAGGCAGGCGTGCGCGCGGCCTATCTCAAGGCTGGCTTCCGCCTGCAGGCACGCATCGTCAATGGAGACTGGTCGATCCTCTGGCTCAGGCACAGGTTCCAGGGATGACTTTGGGCACGATCGGGCGGCTGATCCGTGCGATCCTGCTCGGCGTGGTCCTGGCCGTGCTGCTGTTCCCGCTCCTCGGCTGGATCGGCAGCTCGATCCCGCGCAACGGTCCCGACACGCCCGCTTCGGAAGGCGTGACCATCATGGTCGAAAGCAATGGCACGCATACGGGCATAATCATGCCGGTGGTCACCAGCGTAAAGGACTGGCGCGAGGTTTTTCCCTCCGCCGGCCAGCCGCGCGCAGACGGCTATTTTCCTACGCATATCTCGGTTGGCTGGGGCGAGCGCGAAATCTTCATGAACGTGCCGACTTGGGGAGACCTGACTGCCGCCACCGCCACGCGCATTGCCGTGTTCGGCGGAGAGCCGGTCATGCGGGTGAGTCATTATGTCCGCCCTGCCCCCGGACCCGATCATCGTCCCCTCGTACTGACGGAGGAAGACTATGCTCGCATGGTGACGGCGATCGAAGACAGCCTCGCCCCGCCCGCCCCGGACGGAATCCGCGAACGCCTGACCGGGGTCAATCCCGAAGACGCCTATTACGATGCACGCGGACACTATACGCTGGCGGAAACCTGCAATAGCTGGGTCGGCAACATGCTGGCCAAAGGCGGCGTGCAAATGGGATGGTGGACGCCGTTCGCCGGGGGAGTGATGAAATGGATCGACCAGCCCGAAGAGGCTTGAAGCTGATTGCTGCCCTGCTGCTCGGCGCATTGACGCTGCCCGCCTTGGCGCAGTCCTCGAACGAGGATGTGCATGCAGCGGAACGTGCGCGCTTCGGCTTCGGTGAGCTGCGCCCCGGCGCCAATGGCAATGATCCCGATGCGCCCAATGCCGCCAATACAGTGGAGGCGCTGGTGGGCAGCTACACACTCCCGCCCCTGTTCGAGAGCGAAGCCCAACGCACTCCTGCTGCTTGGCCCGCGCGCCGCGAAGATCTGGCGCGGCTGGTTGAGGACAATTGGGTCGGCCGCATCCCCGAAGTGGTCGAAGACTTCCGCATCGAGTGGAACAAGGTTCCCGTCGTCCGGGCAGATATGCTCGACTATGCCGAAGACGCATTTGTCGAGGATTGGAAGGGCCGCGTCATCGCACCAGATGGCCGCTCGGGCCCAGTCGTCGATGCCACGATCTACTTCCCCAAGAGCCGGGAAAATCTCCCCGCCTTTGTCAGCTACACCTATGTCTGGCCCGAAAACTTCAACCTGGCAGCGCTTGGCGGCGGCGACGGACCGCAGCCGCCCGATGCGATCCGCATGGCTCTCGATAACGGTTGGGCCTATGTCGATTACCGCCCGCAAATGTTGCAGGCGGACAATGCAGCGCAGATGGAAGAGGGCGTGATCGGCCTCGCACGCTGGCCGCGCGAGCGCCACGATTGGGGCGCACTACGCGCATGGGCCTGGGGCGCCAGCCAATTGCGCGAGGAATTGGCCAGCGATACGCGCATCAATGGCGAGCGCATCTCGCTCACCGGGCACTCGCGCTTCGGCAAGGGCGTGCTGGTGGCCGCTGCTTTCGACCATGCTTTCCACGATGCCCAGGTATCCAGCTCGGGCGCAGGCGGCGCCAAGCTGATGCGCCGCGATTTCGGGGAAAGGTGGGAGAACCTTACCGGCTCGGGTGAGTTCTACTGGCTGACACCGCAAGCGATGTATTTTTCGACCGAGGAACGCAGCGTTCACGATCTGCCGATCGATGCGCATTCGCTGATTGCGCTGCGCGCACCGCGCCCCCTCTTCATCACCAGCGGTCGGGCAGACAAGGGCGATAGCTGGGTCGATCCGGCAGGCATGTGGACGGCATATGCCGCAGCGCAGCCAGCCTGGGACCTCTTCGGGACACCGATACCTCGGAGCGGGATGCCGGTTTCCGAAAGCACCGAACAGGCCTGGTATCCCCTCGGCTGGTACCAGCATGGCGAAGGCCATGTAGCCTGGCCAGCCTTCGACGAATTCTACCGGCACGCCGAGCGCTATTTCGAGGATTGAACGCGTGACCCCGCGAACAGCCCGCATTGCGGCCGCTCTTGCCTGCCTGCAGCTCGGCGCCTGCAATCCTTTTCCGGCGCGCGAGGCGATGCCGTTCGAGAGCTTCGAGGCGATGTCGCATTCGATGCAGCCCAATATCGCCCCCGGCGACACGTTGATCGGATTTTCGGTCGATCCAGCCGAATTGGGGCGCGGTGATGTGGTGGTCGCCGAATACCGGCAGGTGAATTACCTCATGCGCGTTGCGGCTCTGCCCGGTGACAGCATTGCCCTGAAGGACGGTCTGGTCATCCTCAATGGCGAGGCCATCGCTCAGGAACCAGTGGGGAGCGTACTCCTGCAGACCGATTTCGGGCCTCGCCAATACCGGTCCTTCAGGGAACAATTCCCCGGCGAAACCCAGCCGCACCTGATACTCGACGAGGGTTTGGAATATCTCGACAATATCGTCGAAATCACTGTCCCGGCAGACCATTTCTTTCTGCTCGGCGACAATCGCGACGACGCGGTCGACAGCCGCATGGCCAGCAGCGCAACCGGCGCGGGCCTCGGACTCGTTTCTTCTTCCCAGATCACCCGGAAGATCGAACTGCTGCCTTAGCGAATAGACCGGGCGCCATATCGATGACGGCGCCCGGCAATTCATTGCCTCAGAAGCGAACGCTGGAGCGTATCCAGACCCCGCGCCCGGTCCCGGGCATCTTTTCGCCCAGGGCCACGTCTGAATCGCCGACGCGATTCACGCCGGCCAGATGGGGCTGGTAATAGGCATCGAACAGGTTCTCGACACCCGCATCGAGCGCGATCTCCGAAGTCAGCTGGTAATGGGCGAACAGGCCGACCACGGCATAGCCGTCGCTCGCAGTCTCGCCATTGGTGGCCGAGATCTTGTTCTGATCCGCTGCCGCGTTGACTTCCGCGCCCACGGCCCAGTCATCCTGCTGCCAGAAAGCTGCCAACCGTGCGCTGGCCGGTGGGACACGGTACAGATTGTCGTCGATGTCGCGGCGCTTGGCCCGCACGAAGCTGGCCGTGCCGTCGAGCACCAGATGCTCGCCGATCATCGCGTTGAAATCGAGATCCAGGCCGTACAGCTCGGCATCGACATTGCGGAACATGAGCGGCGTGGGATCGCCATTCATGTTTGCTATCATCTCGACCGGGCTGTCGATCACCCCCACCGTATCGTCGAAAGGCGTGCCCTGGATGTAGTCGTTCACCCGGCGGTAGAACAGCGTCGGTCGAATGCTGAAAGATCCCGTATCGACATCGACACCTGCTTCCATGATCCATGCGGTTTCCGGCTCGAGCGCCTGATTGCCGACATAGATATTGCCATCGGCCAGGCCGAAGCTGGCCTCGGTCGGCAGCCAGCCGAACCGTTCCAGCATGCTGGGCGTACGGTTCTTTCGCGCCAGGGTGAAGCGCGGCGTCACCACGTCACCGGGGAGCCATGCACGAAGCACCACGTCCACTGTCGTATCCGATGCCTCGCGCGGCGAAGCGGCAAAGGCATTGGCAAGCATAACCGGGCCCATCGGCACGGCACTGCCAAGCGCAGGAATCCCGGCATCCTGCGTCGTGCGGTCGATACGCGCGCCGATCTCGAACTCGGCAGCACCCGCAGAGTCGCGCATCTGCACGAAACCGCCAAAGCGCTCTTCCTGCAGGTCCGGCTGCGCCTCGAGGAAGAAGTTGGCGTTCAGCGGGTTGGTGATGCGAACATATTTGTCCACCTGCTGGTAGTCTGCACCCATAGTGACGTTCCTGGTCAGACTGCCGAAACGCAAACTGCCTTCCGCCGTCGTGGTGTCGGCATCGGCAAAGGTCGCACGCGGATTGGGCGCGGCCGGGCTGCGAATGGTCTGGTTGTCCATCAGGTGCTTGACCGCGACATGGCCGACCCGCAGGTCGAGCGCGATATCCTCGCCCACTTCGCCGCGATAACCGCCCTGCAGGAAGTCAGTGTTGAAGTAGATGATGTCCATCGGGAAAGGCGGGTTGCCCGAAGGATCGGTCTCGCTGCGCCGATATTCGGCCCAGACTTCGCCCTCGCCCAGCTTTACACCGGCATGTGCGCCATAGAGGTTACGCTCGAAGCTGGTGCCGCCGGCCGTGCCGCCGTCGAATTCGTAATCGTCGCCTTCCTCGCGCGATCCGATGATGCCGAGGCGCCAGTTGCTGGTGGCCACACCGAGCGTTCCGCCAATGGCGTAGCTGTTGTCTACACTGCGATATTGGGCGCCGAAACTGCCCTGCGCGGTAATGCCGTCACCTGCTGCAAAATCGATCTGCTGCAGTTCGGCATTGACCGCACCGGCAAGACTCGGACCTTCGGAAACCGGTGCGACGCCGCGGGCGATCTCGATCCTGTCGAGCAGGATGGAAGGCGCATAGTGGAGCGGCGGGTCCATCGCGTTGGGGCCGCCGCTGGCAAAACGCTGGCCATTGACCCGACCGAGGACGCGCTCGCCAAACAGGCCGCGATAGGAAAGCTGGCCGGACAGCGGGCCATTGCCGATCTGACCGGCACCCGGCGCACGGGCAGCAATAGTGGAAGCATCGGAAGGCAGCGCGATATGGCGCGGCTGCTCGATGGAATCGGTATCTTCGTCTGCATGGGTACTGCCCGCCGTGACAAGGATCACGTCGGTAAGGATGTCATCTTCCGCGGCATCTTGGGCCATGGCGGAGTGGGAAAGCGAAACGGCAAGCGCGAATGCGCTGCACGCAATAATCTTGTGCATTTGGAAATTCCTGTCTGGATTGAATCGCGCCGGTAACGAGCCGGCAGTTCGATCAGGCAGGCAGTGGCGGCGCCCTTGCAGGTGGGAGCGTCCTTCGCTGGGCGACAACGATCGCATCGCTGCGCGTGCGGTCGAATGGCTGCGGCGCCAGGAGCGGCGCGGTCAGGACTGCGAAGTCATCGCCCGCCAGGCCGGGCATGCCGAAACCGGCAAAGGCGCAAGGGTCGGCGGCAAGATGCTCGGAGTGGTCGCCCGCACCGCCCATCTCTTCATGGCCGGCATGAGCGGACATCTGCATCGGCTCTTCAGGAAGCGCCCATGCAGAGGAGCAAGGCCTTACCGCGAAGACGCCCTCGCCATCGCTGTCGGGCATCCAGCCCTGCGGCACGAGCGCGCGCATCATGAGTGCCGCTGCAATCAGCAACATCCAGACGGCATGCCGTCGCATGGCAGTTTCACGCATCATCCCGCCGGCGCTTTAGCCGTTTGCGCCTGTTTTGCCAGCAAGAAAGTCAGCACCGCACCGATTACGGCGAAGCCCGCCATGGCCAGGAAGGCCAGCGAGCCATCGCCATTATTGGCCTCGCGGATGCGGCCGAGCATGTCCGGCCCGACAAAACCGCCCAGCTGCGACAGCGCGTTGATCCAGGCGATCCCGCCTGCCGCAGCCACGCCCGAGAGGAAGGCGGTGGGGATGGTCCAGAACACGGCCAGCCAGGCCATGGCGCCCGTCGCCACCATGGTCAGGGCAAGAATCGAGACGACCGCCGATCCCGAGCCGAAAGCGAGCAGAAGCAGGCCGAACATGGACAGGACCAAGGCCAGCGTGGCGTGCCAGCGCCGCTCGCCCGTGCGGTCCGAATTGCGCGCCACCAGCACCATGCCGATGGCGGCAATGCTCCACGGGATGGCCGTCACCATGCCCACTTGCAGGAAATCGGCGCGGTCGATGCCGATCTCCTGCACCAGGGTCGGCATCCAGAAATTGAGCGCATTGTTTATGATGCCGCGGCTGAAATCGGCCAGCGCGAGCGCCCAGATACGCCAATCGGTGAAGATGGCAGCGAAATGGCTCTTCTGGCCAACCGCCTGTTTGCGCGCTTCATCTTCGGCCAGCCGCATTTCGACCAGTTCGCGCTCCCGATCGTCCAGCCATTTCGCGTCGCGCGGACCATTGGGCAGCACTTTGAGGATCACCAGCCCGAGCAGCACCGCCGGAATGCCCTCCACCAGGAACAGCCATTGCCAGCCGCGCATGTCCTGCAAGCCATCCATGAATTGCAGGATCAGCCCTGAAATGGGCGAGCCGATCGCGCTCGCCAGCGGGATGGCGATCAGGAACAGCGCCACCACATGTGCCCGGCGCGCGGACGGGAACCAGTAGGTCAGGTACAGGATCACGCCGGGAAAGAAGCCCGCCTCCGCCACGCCGAGGATGAAGCGCAGGGCGTAGAAGGTGAACTCGGCATCGCTGACGCCAAACGCGGCGGAGACCGGCCCCCAATGCAGCGATCCGGTGAACATGAAGCAGATCGACAGCAGTCCCCAGGTCACCATGATCCGCGCGATCCAGCGCCGTGCGCCGACCTTGCGCAGGATCAGGTTGCTGGGCAGTTCGAACAGGAAATAGCCGAAGAAGAACACACCCGCGCCGAAGCCGTAAACCGCATCGGACAGCGCCAAATCGCTGGCCATCTGCAGCTTGGCGAAGCCGACATTCACGCGGTCGAGAATGGCGAGGAAATAGCCTGCGAACAGGATCGGCAGCAGCTTCAGCGCGATCTTGCGATAGGTCGCGGCCTCGTAGCCGCCCTGGTCGGTGCTCGTGTCCATGAAATCCCCTCGGGCACGGCCCTAGCACGTCGAAGGGAAAGCTTGGAATGACCCAAACGGCTCCCACATCGGTGCGATGGAGTGGATCGTGGCCATTATCGCCTTCCTCGGCCTGATGGCCTTGCTGCCCGGCATGCTGCGCCGCGGACGCAAGAACAGGCGCAAGGGAATGGCGGGCGGAATCATGATGGGGCTTGGCCTCGCCTTCATGACCATTTTCGATCCGGCAAAGGCCGACAGCGTCGAGGAAGTGCAGCGCCGCAAGGATCTTGGCGATGCCGATCAGGGCGAAAGCGGCGAAGGGCTCGACTGACGGACCACCAGCGAGCGTGGTGACAAGCTGGCTTTGCATTTGCCGTTGACAAGCCCGCTTGGTATTGAGACAAGTTTGCTTGTCACGATTCGCCAGCTTCGGAGGTTTCCATGGCGCTCACGTTCAAACAGAAAAGGGCCCTGTACGATGGAGGCCTCATAATCCTGTGTCTTGGCCTTCTGGTCATGGTCATCTGGCGGGAGGCCTTTCCACCCGGATTGCATACCGGCCTGGTGATCGTCGCGCTGATCGGAATCGGCATCGTCAACACGCTGAGAGAAGCGCACAAGGAAGCACAACTTGACGAGATGCAGCTGGCCGCCGCCAGTTTCGGTGCAAGGTGGGCCGTCACCATTCCGATAACGATGATGTTGCTGCTGAACTTCTTTCCCCCGATACGAGATACCGCGATTGCATTCCTCGAGGTGCTGGCCGGCCCCTCGGATTCGCCATTTCCGCCCCTACTGCGCGTCTTTGTCATGGGCATGGTGCTCGCCGTCATCCTGCAACTGGCGGGCAAATCCCTGATCGCGGCGATCTGGACCTGGAGGAAGCGGTGAACAATCGCATCCGCCTGCTGCGCGCCGAGAAAGGCTGGAGCCAGGCCGAACTGGCGGACAAGGTCGGCGTGTCGCGCAACTCGATCAATTCAATCGAGAACGGCAAGTTCGACCCGTCTCTCCCGCTCGGCTTTCGCATCGCCCATGCCTTCGGTTTGAGCGTCGAGGAGGTGTTCGACAAGGAAGACGCGTTTAAGTGAGCTAACCCGCCGCCGCGACGATTTCCGCCCAGGCCGCCTCGTCGATCACTTCGATGCCGAGTTCGGCGGCCTTTTTCAGCTTCGAGCCCGCACCCGGCCCCGCCACGACAAGGTCGGTCTTGGCGCTGACAGATCCGGCAGCCTTGGCTCCCAGCCTCTCGGCTTGCGCCTTCGCCTCATCGCGGCTCATCGTCTCCAGCTTGCCGGTAAAGACCACCGTCTTGCCAGAGACCGCGCTGGCGGTGGTCTCCACGACATATTCGGGCGGAGATACTTCGGCGAGTAGATCCTCCCACACGGCAATATTGTGCGGCTCGTGGAAGAAGTCACCCAGCGCCTCGACCACGACCGGGCCGACCCCATCGATGGAGGTAAGCTCGGCAGCCGCTTCCTCGTCCCCAGCCCGCGCCTTCTGCGCGACTTCGCGCAAGGCCGGCAGGTTGTGAAAGTTCTTCATCAGATCGCGCGCGGTGACTGCCCCTACATGGCGGATGCCAAGGCCGAACAGCAGCCGCGCGGCATCGGGCTCCCGCTTGGCCTCGATGCTCGCGAGCAGGTTCTCGACCGACTTCTCCTGCCAGCCTTCCAGCTCGAGCAGCTCGGCCTTGCGCTCATGCAGCGCGAAGATATCCGCCGGATTGCGCAGCCAGCCCAAAGCATGGAACTGGTCGATGGTCTTCTCACCCAGTCCCTCGATATCGAGCGCGCCGCGGCTGACGAAATGCTTGAGACGCTCGGTCCGCTGTGCGGGGCAGATGAGGCCGCCCGTGCAGCGCACGTCGACTTCGCCTTCCTCGGAAACCGCCTCGCTATCGCATTCGGGGCAATGGTCGGGGAAAATGAAGGGCTCGCGCTCTTCCTCACGGGTGAGGTTCTCGACAACTTGCGGGATCACATCGCCCGCACGCTGGATCACAACCCGGTCTCCCGGACGAACGCCGAGCCGCGCGATCTCGTCGCGATTGTGCAATGTGACATTGGTGACCGTCACACCGCCCACCAGCACGGGGGCAAGCCGCCCGACCGGCGTCAACTTGCCCGTTCGTCCGACCTGGATATCGATGCTCTGCAGCACCGTCTCGGCGCGTTCGGCAGGAAACTTGTGCGCCATCGCCCAGCGCGGTGCCTTGGCCACGAAGCCCAATCGCTTCTGCCAGTCGAGCCGGTCGACCTTGTAGACCACGCCGTCGATATCATAAGGCAATTCGGCCCTGCCTTCGAAGATGCTGCGGTAATGTTGCAGCATTTCTTTCACCGAATGGCATAGCTTGAGCTCTGGCGAGATCGGCAAGCCCCATGCGGCAATCGCCCTCATCACTTCGTGCTGTGTCTTGCCCGGAACCTCCGACGCAGCGCCCCAGCCATGCGCCCAGAAGCGCAACTTGCGGGTCGCCGTGACGCTGGCATCCTTTTGCCGCAGCGATCCGGCGGCAGCGTTTCGCGGGTTGGCAAACTGACGGACCTTGGCGGGATCGAGTTCCTCTCCCTTTTCCCTTGCTGCCGTTTCGGCACTTTCTATCAGCGCAGCATTAAGCGCAGCAAAGTCTTGTTTGGACATATAAACTTCGCCGCGCACTTCGAAAATATCGGGCGCATTTCCGCGCAGCATTTGCGGTATGTCGTCAATATGGGCGACATTCGCAGTGACGTTCTCGCCCACTTGCCCGTCGCCGCGCGTTGCCGCCAGGACCAGCGCGCCCTTCTCATAGCGCAACGAACAGGAGAGGCCGTCAATCTTGTCCTCCGCGGTCATCGCCACGGGTTCGTCCTCGGCCAGCGAAAGAAAGCGCCGCACCCGCGCCACGAACTCCTCCACCTCCTCATCCGAGAAGGCATTGTCGAGGCTCATCATGCGAACCTCATGCGTCACCTTTGAAAGCGGCGAGGCAGCAATCTCATGGCCGACGACCTTGCTTGGACTGTCATCGCGGATCAGGTGTGGAAAGGCAGCTTCAAGCTCGGCATTACGGCGTACCAGCGCATCGAATTCCGGGTCCGAGATCTCGGGATCGTCTTCCGCATGGTAGAGCTTGTTATGATGCGCGATCTGCTTGGCGAGCCGCATCAGCTCATTGGCGGCCTCGGCTTCGGTAATGTCGGTGCTCACTGTTCGTCCGCAATCAGCCGGTCGTCACGCTCGAACACCCAAGTTCCATCCATGTAGCTCATCCGGTAGAGGCTGGTCGGAGAACTGACGCGTCCAGCCATATAGCTTACGAAACCGCTGCAGGTGCTGTCGTCCGAACAGGTAAAGCTGTGCATGATGAAGACCATGGCCGGTTCTTCGGTCTCGGCGTCCCGCCAACCATTGTCGATCAGCGCGCAGCGGGAGAATGGCGCCAGCGCTTCGTACCGCATGATCAGTGCGCGCTCGTCTTCGGCAACGAGTGCTTCCTCATTGCGCCCGTCATTGGCACTGACGCAGATGGTCGGGCGATTGGGAATATCGCTGGCAAAGTAATTGCCCAGCACATGGTCCATCAGCGCCAGTTGCGGTTTGGACTGGTCGGCGGCGAGCACAGGCAGGCTTGGCCGCGCGTCACCGGGCGTTTCTTCGGGATAGGTGCAGGCTGTGAGGAGCAGGACCAAACTGACGAGCATCGTTCTGGCATGATATGTCATGTTTCGGTTCTAAGTCCCCTGCGCTGCTGCGATCAAGTTGTACATCCAGGCAAGGAGACCCGCTGTTGCAAGGATTGGAAGCACTGCCAATGCCAGCACCCATGTTCGGCCTCGACGGGATCCTTCGCGCCAAGCAATGAACGCTCCCGGCAATGGTCCGCAAACAGCAACAAACATGGTGACATATATCAACCAGATCTGGCTCTGGTTGCAGCCCGCATCGCAAGACATCACGCTGATCAAAAGCAGCATGATCTGGACGGGCGCACTAAGCAGGTTCAGCCACAGTACGAGCTGGGAAGGCCAAGAGCGCACCGATATATAACGCATCAGGTCCCCTCCATCATTATCAGCGCTCCGATAAAGCAACCCACGAGGAGTGCATAGATTACCGGCGACAGAACCAATCGAAAGACCCATCGACGCCGACGACCACGTGCCTCGCGCAAGGCGAAATATGTTGCAACCGGCGGGCCGAGAACGCCGAAATAGATCAGCAGCGTGAGAATTCGTTCTGCCGCGCCACTGCAACCCGCATCGCAGGCCATCACGCTCAACATCGAATAGAGCGCAAGCGGTATCCAGCAGAGAATATTCAGAACTGCAACAAGCTGAAAAAGCCAGGCCGGCCGGGTTTTGCCCTCGGCCAGCGTCATCACACTCCCTCCAGAAGCCTGTCGGCCTGGGCGCGGGCCTCGCTGGTAATCTGCGCGCCGGAAAGCATGCGGGCAATCTCTTCCTGCCGCCCTGCCGCATCGAGAAGCGCCACCGAGGTCTTGGTCACCGTGCCTTCGGAGCTCTTGGCAATGAGATAGTGCATGAGGCCGCGCGCCGCCACTTGCGGGCTATGCGTGACCGCGAGCAGCTGCCCACCGGATGCCAGCCGTGCCAGCCTTTCGCCTATGGCCGAGGCGACCGCCCCGCCCACGCCGCGATCGATCTCGTCGAAAATGATGGTCGCCGCCCCGCCCTGCTCGGCCAGTGCGACCTTGAGCGCAAGGATGAAGCGCGACAGCTCGCCGCCGCTGGCAATCTTGGCGAGCGGCGCGAAATCGGCGCCGGGATTGGTGGCAATGAGGAATTCGACGCTGTCCATGCCGTGGGCACCCCAGCGATCCTCCTCAAGTTGGGTCACCGCCGTACGGAAACGCGCGGCATCGAGCTTGAGCGGAGCGAGTTCCGCCGCCACCGCCTCGTCCAGCTGCATTCCGGCGGAAACGCGCGTGGCATGGAGCGCCTCGGCACGCGCGACATAGGCCTGCCGCGCAGCCTCGGCGGCTTTCTCCTGTGCCTCAAGGTCGGCCTCGCCATGTTCGATCGCATCCAACTTTTCGCGGATGGCGCGCATGGTTTCGGGCAAATCGTCGACATCGCACTGATGCTTGCGGGCGAGCGCGCGCAGTTCGAACAGCCGCGTCTCGATCCGGTCGAGCTCTGCCGGATCGTGCTGCAAGGCCTCGGCGGCAGCCTGCAGTCTCTCTTCCGCTTCGCCCGCCTCGATCACGGCGCGGTCCAGCGCGGCCAGCGCCTCGGCAAGCAGGGGATGCTGGTCGGCAATCCGGTCGAGCCGCCGCGCCGACCCGCGCATCTGCGCGAGCGCCGAGTCCGAACCGTCCCACAACAGGCGCAATTCCTCGAGATCGCCCGAAAGCTTCTCGCCTTTCTGCATGTCGGCCCGGGCATTGGCGAGGCTCTCTTCCTCGCCCGCCTGCGGTTCGATCGCAGTCAGTTCGGCAAGATGCGCCAACAGCAGGTCCTGATCCGCTCTGGCCTGTTCGATCGCTCCGCGCGCCCGGCCAAGCTCGTCCTCCGCCTTGCGCCAGGCGGCATGGGCACTAGCAACGCCCTCCACATCCGATGAAGCATAGCGATCGAGCAGCGCGCGATGGCCGCGCGGATTGACCAGCCCGCGATCATCATGCTGGCCGTGCAGTTCGACCAGCGCAGGAGCCAGCTCGCGCAGCAGCGCCACGCCCACAGGCTGGTCGTTCACGAAAGCCTTGGAGCCGCCATCGCCTTTCAAATTGCGGCGGATGATCAGCGCTTCCCCCGGCTCGACCTCCACGCCTGCGTCGTCGAGCGCCTCGGCCAGGTCGAGCGGCAATTGCGCAAATTCGAAAACGGCACTCACGCTGGCCTTGTCTTCCCCGGCGCGCACCAGCGCGGAATCGGCACGATTACCCAGCACCAGGCCGAGCGCGTCCAGCAGGATGGACTTGCCCGCCCCCGTCTCACCGGTGAGGACGCCAAGCCCCTCCCCGAAAGTCAGGTCGAGTGCCTCGATCAGCACGATATTCCGGATCGATAGCGAGGTCAGCATGGCAGGCTTCCAGCAATACGGCTGGCCGGTTCAATCCGCAATCGCCTCGCACCTGCCTGTCGTGGATGATCTGGGATCGAACCTAAGAAATCTTAACCATTGCATGGCTCAATAGGGGCCGAGGGCAGCAAGAGGAATCCAGCACGGTCATGTCAGTCCTGACTATCAGAGCGCATAAACGCTATGCCGTGCGTCTGCCTGTCACCTTTCACAAGCAGGGCCGCAAGCCTGCAAACGGCCTGCTGATCGAGTTGTCGCAGCAGGGCGCAAGGATCAGCAATCTTGCCGGTCGCAGCTACCAGATGGGCGACGAGGTTACCGTCACCACATCATGCGGGAAGGAATTGCTTGGCGTTGTCCGCTGGTCGCATGACGGAATCGCCGGGATTCGCCTCACGCGCTCGCTCCACGCACCGGAAATGACCGAATTGCTGCAGGCCAACCGCAATGCCAGCTCCGCGCTCGGCGAAGCCTACGCCACCTGATTCGCAGTCGCTATCAGCCGCCCAGGCCGACTTCCGGACCGTATTCGTCGATCAGATCGTAGGCGCGCTCGTACCAGCGATTGCCGGGATAGTTGGCGCCGAGAACGGCCGCATAACGCTGCGCCTCGATCGGCAAGCCAAGCGCGAGGCTCGTTTCGGTCAGGCGGAACAGCGCTTCGGGCGCATGGCTGGTGGTCTCGTAATCCTCGATCACGTTCTGGAAGCGCAATTGCGCGGCCAGCCAGTTGCCACTGCGTTCGTAGAAGCGGCCGATTTCCATTTCCTTGCCCGCGAGGTGATCGTTCACAAGGTCGAGCTTGAGGCGGGCATCGTCCGCATAGGCACTGCGCGGATAGCGACGTACGACTTCGTTGAGTGCACGCTGTGCCTGGCGGGTGATCGCCTGGTCGCGTTCGACGTCGCTGATCTGCTCGTAATAGGAAATGCCGATCAGGTAATAGGCGTAAGGCGCATCACGATTGCCCGGATGGATGCTGAGGAAGCGGTTCGCCGACTGGATGGCGGCATTGTATTCCCCGCTGGCATAATAGGCGAAGGCACTCATCAGCTGTGCGCGGCGTGCCCAGGGCGAATAGGGATGCTGGCGCTCGACTTCATCGAACAATCCGGCGGCAAGGTAGAGATCGCCCCGGTCGAGACGCTCCTTGGCCGCCGTGTAAAGCGATTCCACGTCACGCGCGACATAGGCTGTCTCGCTCGGGCCACTGTTGCCGCCGCCAATGCCAAGCGTGGAACAACCGGAAAGCAGTGCGGCCGTTGCGGTCAGCACGCCGATGGAGGCAATCTTGCGGATCGAAGTCGTCATGGAATGAGCCTATAGCCAGCACAGGACTGAACGCCAAGTGAAGTGCGCATCCAGATAGATGGATAAGTGCGATCAAGGTCACGCTTTTGTCGCAAGCTTGCTGGACTCTGCGCGAATCCGCTTCATAGTCACGCCCCAGGGGTCGCGAAAATTCCTGGGGGACGTGATTTGAGCGAAGCAAGCGGCGCAAAGGGCCTTATCCTGACAGAGAGCCGCAATTTGCGGATGGCCTCCTTCTTCCTGTTCTATTTCGCACAAGGCGTTCCCAGCGGCATTACCGTCGTCGCCCTCCCGGCCTGGATGGCGGCGAATGGCGTGAGCGACGGGCAAGTCGGCAATCTCGTCGCCTGGGCCTATTTCGCATGGACCTACAAGTTCGTCGTCGCCGCCTTCATGGATCGTTTCACTTACCTGCCCATGGGAAAGAGACGTATCTGGTTGATCGGCGCGCAGGTCCTGATGACCGGCGGATTCCTGGGTGCTGCCGCGCTCGATCCCGGACCGACCGACTATGCCGTGCTGGTCATCGTCACCATGCTGGTGATGACTGGCGGGGCGACGCAGGATGTTGCGGTGGACGGGCTCGCGGTCGATGTCCTGCCCGAGAAGGAGCAAGGCACAGCCAGCGGCTTCATGTTTGGCGGCCAGGCTGTCGGCATCGCTGCATCAGGCGCGGCTGCCGGCTACGGCCTACAGACTTTCGGCGCGCAGACGACCTTCCTGCTGTTCATCCCGGTCCTGCTGATTCCGACGATATACGCCGTGATCATGCGGGAAAGGCGAGGCGAAAAGCTGCTGCCATGGACCGCGGGCAAGGCATCGGAAGACGCAGCAGACAATTTCGTACCCAAATATTTCGGTATGGACGGCCAGTTCATGATCACCATGCGCTCACTCCTGAAGGGTTCGAGCCTGTGGTTCATCCTCGCGCAAAGCCTTGGCCGTACCGCCGGCGGCATCATGACCCCGATGATACCCATTCTCGGCACCTCTTTCGTCATGATGAGCACGGCTGAATACACTTCGACGATCGGAACGATCGACCTCATCACGGCATTCACAGGCCTGGTCATCGGCAGCTGGCTGACCATCAAGCTTGGCGCACGATGGGCCACTTTCGCGGTGATGGCCGCATATGCCTTGCTCATGCTGTTCCTGATGCTCGGACAGGAATTCTGGGTGCAGCACCCTGTCTTCCTCGGCGCGCTGGTCTGCTGGTCGATGTTCACATTGCTGAGCAGCATCTGCTCCAATCCTCTGCGCATGCAGTTATCGGACAAGCGCGTCGGAGCGACGCAGTTCACCATCTATAACTCAATGGCCAATTTGCCGGTTGCGCTTGGCGCCGCAATGCTCGGCTGGCTTGGTGGCAGCGAAAACCTGCAGCTGACCCTGGGTGTGGCGGGCAGCCTGTGGGTGCTCTCGGCCATCGGCTATGCGCTCTTGCGTATGCCCAAGGCCGAGCAAGTCGAGGAAAGGGCCGATATCGACGAGGCGCTAGGAGGGGAAATCCCCGCCCGGGTAAACTAGCGAGCCACTATTCCCAGAAGGCCACGCTGCGGCATTCGATACTCTCCCGTATATTCGGATTGCTTGCCGAATTGTCGATGAAAGCCGAATGCGGACAGCGCCATGTCACCGAGTGGTCGCTATCGTAGAACTTGAACAGCAGGGCATCGTCGCGCTGCATATTCTTGAAATACCACCAGCGATGCTCCGGATTGTAAGAGAAGATCGTCGCGGCGAGCATGTTCTCCTCGCCCTCGACCGGTGCTGTCAGCGCATCTCCGGTTGGAAACTCGTCGACGATCAGCAGCGTGTTGTTCTTTTCCTGCCCGCCAAAGCTGGTGCGCCCATCGCATAGCGCCAGGGGGATATCCTGCGGCGGCGGCGAGAAAGTGCGCCAGAAGCTGCTGACCAGGAAACGCTTGAAACCCGGCCCGTCGGGAAAGGCCTGGCGATAGGTCATTTCGGCCATGCGCAGCGCCGTGGCTTCGTTTGTATCGACATGTGCCTCACCCGCAGTGGGCTGGATTCCGCCCGCATGCTTGTAATTACCCGACTTGTTGCGCGCATGTTCGGTCAGGTCGGCGCTGGTGCGCAACATCCAGCCACGCGCCACGCATTTGTCCGCACCGGTCAGCCGCAGGACCTCCCGTTCGACTTCGCGCTCATAGCCTGCTTCGACTTCGTCCTTGTCGTGGAAATCGGCAATCGCGCTTTCACTCTTGGCGATCATGAAGCCATGCGTGTCGAGCGCAAAATGGTCGCGAATGGGCATGCCGTCGCGGATCACCACCTCGTGATCGGAATAGGTGCCTGTGTTCAGTTCCTCACCCTGGCTGACATAACGGCGGGTGACGAAATCGCCTTCGTCGACATAACGCATGCTGGCGCGGACCTGGCGCGCTTCGTCTTCGATATTGGTGGCTGCAGCTGTCGCCATTGCAGTTCTCTCCCATCGGCCGCTCGCGCGACTCTAACAATCGTTATAATCTTGGCACGAGGTACTGGCGCTAAGCAAGCATGCGTCCTATTCCGGATCGCGGGAATAGAGAGGGAGGAAGAGTATGGGGCCTTTACCGCCAAGCGCAGACGACCGGCTGATCTGGGACATGTGGGAATCGCAATTCCGTCTGCCCGTGGCAACCGTGGCGGACGAGGTCGGCACGTTCCGCGCACTCGGCAATGCACCGATGACGACGGAGGAGCTGGCCGTGGAACTCAAGGTCGATGCACGTGCACTAAGCATCCACCTGGGTGCGCTGGCCTCGAGCGGGCTGGTCGACAAGCACGACGGCAGGTGGACCGCAACCCCGGCAGCGCGGACCTGGCTCCATCCCGATGCGGAAGGCTATTGGGGGGGCTTCCTGTTTCGTTACCGCGAAACCGTGCCCATGCATGCGCAGCTGCTCGAAACCCTGAAGACCGGCAAGCGCCCTGAGAACCAGGTTGCCGGAGGCCCGGAATGGGAACGCGGCACGATGAGCCAAGAAGTGGCGGAGCGGATCGCCAAGTTCATGCATGCCCATTCCATGGCTCCGGCGCGCGGTGCGGCTCAGCAATCGGTATTCGGGCAGATCTCCAGCCTCATGGATGTCGGATGCGGTTCGGGCGTTTACGGGATCGAGATCGCCAAGGCCAATCCGCGCCTCACCGTTACGCTGCTCGACCTCAAGGAAATGTGCACCGAGGCGCAGAAATATGTCGAAGACGCGGGAGTGACAGGACGGGTGCATACCGCCGGCGTCAACATGTTCGAGGAAGAATGGCCAACCGGGCATGACGCGCATTTCTTTGCCAATGTCTTCCATGACTGGTCGGAGGAAACCAACAAGCTGCTCGCGCGCAAGAGCTTCGAGGCCCTGCCCTCCGGCGGCAAGATCCTGCTCTCCGAAGTGCTTATGGACGATGACGGAACCGGCCCTTGGCAGGCCGCCGCATTCAGCCTGATGATGCTGTGGGGTACGCTCGGCAAGCAGTACTCGCTGCCCGAATTCCGCGAGATCCTCGAAAGCGCGGGCTTCACGGACGTCCAGGCCGTGCGCACGGGCGGCGGATATTACTCGCTGGTCAGCGCCACCAAGCCATAGGGCCTGATACGTAGCTCCGGATAAGGGCTGTCCTCAGCTCCCTTCCCTAGGAGCACCCCGGGTCGCGGGCCAAGAGCCGCGCAGCCAGGGAGACAGACATGCTCAAGCCCATTGCGCATCGCATCTCGCGCGACGAGCGCGGTATCGCCGCCACCGAATATGCGCTGATCGCATCGCTGATCGCGGTCGCCGCGGCCGGTGCCTTCGCCTCGCTCGGCAGCGAAGTCGGCTCGCATTATGACGGTATCGACGCGGCTGTGCGGGGCGCCGACGGACAGGGCTGACCTGCTGCGACTTCGCGAACGGGTGGGGATATCGCGCCTCGCTTGATGCAAGACAATGACCGCAACGCCTTCGCGTGGCCTCATCGCATCCTAGTCGTGATTTTGCCTGGAGGTAGCATGTCCCCCAATATCCCCGGCCCCTTCGCATCGCTTGCCGCCATTGCCGTGGCCTTGGCCTCAACCGGCGCAGCAGCGCAGGATATCGAACCGCGCCCGGTGCTTCGACCCGCGCTGCGTCCCAGCCTTCAGGTCGAGGAAGCGCAAATTCGGCCGGAGATACTGGCCACGGAGATCGTGCCGCCCGCCGATCTGGAAGCCTATGACGATCCCCAGTCCGTCACCCTCAGGACGGGTGCATCGAGCCAGGTCATGAGCTCCCTCCAAGTCGTACGCAGGTTCGATCTCGAAACCCTCCGCCGCAATCCGCAAATCCAGCTGGGCGAGGTTCGCACCGATATGCGGCCTGTGCTGCAGAACCCGCAATCCCCCGCGAACGTGGCCAGCCGCCTGCGCGATGCCCCCGGCGTGGCGCAGGACGTGCGCGATGCGATGGAAGTGATCGAGACCGACCGCGGCCTGCTGGTGCGCCAGTTCCTCTCCTACCGCATGGTGCCCGGCGCCTGTTCGGACCGCGTGAGGCGTATGGCGCTCACACGCGTCGGAGCCTCCTGCTTCACGCGCATGAGCGACGAGCAACGTGCCGCCGAACGCGCCGATCCGGCTAGCTCGCGCTTTGCCGGCGGCAGCCTGCAACGGCCCGATCGTACCCTGCCCGCAAGGCGGGAGGAACAGCAGAGGGAAATCGCCGACGACATCGCCAGTCTGCGCACGATGCTTGAAGACCCCGTCCAGCGCGCAGCGATCGAACGCGAAATCGGCGCCGATGCCGCCGCGCGTTATGCCCGCCTGACCGACGAACAGCTCGAGGCCGAGCTGGTCAATGCGGGCGAGATACAGATCGAGGAAGTGATGTTCCTCCCGACTCGGCAGCGGCCGCAACTCGCACTGGCAGGATTGGCGCAATTGCAGATGGCACAGCCGGGCCTGGCGACGCGGGCGCTGTTCGTGCCGCAACCGGTAGAGACCGTCACCGCGCAACATGACGTCTCTGATCGCGTATTCCTTGCGGGCTTCACGCTCGGACGCGAGAACGAGTGGCGCAAGCGCGTTTCGATCACGATCAGCTGGTGCGTCGTGGGCTGCAAGAAGACCTATTACATCGAGGCCAATGCCGGCTTCACATACGATTTCGGCCTGCGCTTGCCACTCGAAGTCGGCGGGACCTACAATTTCGACGATGGCCGTGCGACTTTCACTGCCGACTTCCATCCGATCAATGGATCGATCGCCGATTTCGAATCGACCGCCTTGCCCGCGGACCAGGTCCTCGAAGGGAAGGAACTGGTGGCACAGGTCGGCGCCCATGCCGGGTTTGCCTACAAGATACCGGCGATCGGCTCATCTTCGGTCGGGGCCAGCGTCTCGCACGATTTCACCGAAGGACTGCCTGCACCCTTCGCCAACGGCCAGTTCACCCCGCCTGCGGCCGGCCAGTCCACTCCGCCGGCAGAGCACGTTTTCCGCAACATCGACCTTCTCGGCGGACGCGCGAACTTCTGGTTCGCGGGGGCCACGGTGCACCCGTCGGTCAAGGTTTCCATGGTCTCCGACCGGCTGGAGCTGACGCTGACGGACAATCTGGCCGATCGCGATTACACCATCTCCCAGCCAGGCCAGCGCTTCGACCTCGAAGTCGATCCGATCGGGAATGCCAGCAGCTTCACTATCGGCGATCCGGTCTACAATATCGGTTTCGAACTGACGCCGGGCGTAACTGCCATCGCCTTTGTCGATGTCGCGCTGTGGCGCCACGAATGGCCGTGGGATGTGTGGTTCCCGCAAATGACCATTTCCCTGCCCCCGGATGGCAAGGATTTCACCTGCCATGCCCAGACTATCTGCGGGCGCACTTACAACTATTCGCCCGACGTACAGGAGGAAGAGGACGAGGACCCCACTCCGCCCGCGACCGAGCCCGAGCGGCTGATCTGGCAATGGCAACGCGATTTCCGCGCAGAATGGCTGCCGCGCTGCCCCGACCAGTCGGTCAAATTCTGCGAAGTGGCGATCAACTGGACGGCGCAGAAATACGGCTATCGCATGGAGGAAGCGATCCCGGCTGCCTACCACCAGGACGTGGTCAATCTCGACCTTCTCAACGCGCCGGAAGCCCGTTCGATCTTCGAATCCCTGCGCGCACAGGCAAATGCGGAGGCATTCGCCATCATCGAGGACAGCGAGGAAATCCCCTAGGCGCGCGGGTGTATCGGACGCGCCAACAGCCCTAATTTGCGGTTAACGCCATATCGCAAGTCCCTCGCAAACCCGCGCGGCGCAATCATCCCCCGCACACAGGGGGGAATCGTCATGACCAGTTTTCTTGCGCAGCTTCTCGATGACGAGAGCGGCGCCACCGCCATCGAATACGGGCTGATCGCCGCGCTGATCGCCGTCGCCATCATCGCCGCGCTGATTTCGGTCGGCAATGAGGTGGTGGCCCTGCTCGACTATGTCGCCGACATACTCAACGGCGCCAATAGCTAGGGCTTTCCTACTGCCATAACCGGGGGGCATGGCGGCAGGCTCCACTCCATCTCCGGAGCTTGCCGCCATGACCAGGAAAGCCGCCTCCACCCTTCCCGCCTTCACCCCCGTCCCGCGCAAGAAGGCGCGCTCGAACGGCTGGAGCGACACCGTCCAGCACGCCTTTATCGAGGCGCTGGCCGATACGGGCAGCGTCGAGGCCGCCTGCCGCCGCGTCAGTCGCAGTTCAAACGGCGCCTACCAGCTGCGCCGCCACCCGGAGGCGAAAAGCTTCCGCAAGGCGTGGGAGGCCGCGCTCGACCTCGGCATCCAGAAAATCGAGGATGTTGCGATGGACCGCGCGCTCAACGGCGTGGAGGTGCCCGTCTATGCCTATGGCAAGATCATCGGTACGCGCCGCGTCTATAATGACCGGCTGCTGATGTTCATGCTGAGGAACCGCGCACCCAAGCGCTTTGCGGCGGACGGCGCCAAGGGCCTCAGCGCGGTCGACCGGCAGATGCTCGCGCGGCTGAAGAAGGAATGGCGCCAGGAATGGGAGGCCGAGCGCGCCGCGCAGGATGTGCGCGAGGAGGATAGCGTGCTGGGCAGTCTCAACGCCAAGATCGACCAGATGCGACGGCGGGAGGAAGAGGCCCAGCGGATGATGCTGGAGGGACCGGCGGACGGTTCAGGCGACGCGGAGTTCGATCCTGCCAACCTCCCGCAACCCTCGGAGGAAATGAAGAAGCTGCTGCCCGGCTATCGTGAGGAGGTTGAGGAAGATGACGGACCGAGGGTCAGGACGGTGAAGGATGAGCGGTGGGATTGAGGATAGTTCGAATTTCGGGTGGAGGTTCGCCATTCAAGAAATGAACAAGCAATTGTGGTGATTCAAATGACCTATCCGATCTAGTTGGTAAGACGCGAGCGGATCAACTCTTCGATTGCTCTAGCTTTTATTTCCGCCTTTCCATTCCCATTGCGAACGTAAACAACTTCGGAGCCAGGCGCGCTGGGTGTTTGGCAAACTGTCAAAGATGAAGTCCGCTTACTCACAATGACCACGCAAACGTGATTCCCATCATCGGTCTGAATAATTTTGCGCTTGATATAGCCTATGATGCTGGTGAAGTCGTAGATGTATTTCTTCAGGCAGTTGGATAAGTGTAATTGCCACTGATCGAGGTCATTTTTGTTTCCAGGAATGAATGACAACTCGCAATCAATTCCTGGACTACTTCCATCGTCCGCCACACCAATAAGCAAGATACCACCATCACTGTTTAGGAAGCTGCAAATCGTCGATACGACCTCGAAAACAATCTCTTCGCCCACCCAGGCATCCTTAGGAACCTTCTCATTCCCGTAGACTTTTTTCTTGAGGTATAGACTTTCTTTATACTCTACTTCCTGGCTCTCATCTTCATCCAAAGCTCGCTTATAAGCAGCCTCGAATGTCTCATCTCTGACAGCCCGGCTCACGACTCGTGCCTGGTCCATTTCACCTTCATCGATTGGCGGAACGATACAGAGCCCCTCACCTTGCAATCGCTCATCGATTGCCGTGAGAGACTGGAGAAGGCTAAGTCCTTCGAATTCCTCATACGCTCTAAGCTCCGCGAGCGTGCATTCCGCGCCGTCCCTATATGCGCGAAACAAAAAATCAAGGAGCGGGCCAGGCATCAGAGCTTGGTTTGTTCGAGCAGGTGGTCGGCAATCAATCCGGCTCGATGAAGCCAGAACTTCTTTATTGAAGGCAAGCCTTGGCGCAGCAACTCAAAGCCTTCCTTATCTATGAAAACCTGGCCCAAAGCTTCCGCGACAGCACCTTCATATTGTACCCCTTTCGCGGCAAAGAATGTGGCTGGACTCTTCGAACTCCATTCCGAATTGAGTTCGCGCGAAAGAGGCATCAAGTTGGCTATCGAATTTGCAAAATTGGGTCCTTCACCATCCTGGCTTAAGAGTTCTTTGTACTCATTGGATGCGTTCTCGCGACACCAGCGCGTTGGATAGACGTGGTGGATTTCAGTTCGTGTATCCGTATCGCCAATCAGTTGATTTCCGCCAAAATCAACGGTGCTACGGGCCACCATCGGCAGCATCAGAGCTGACTGCAAAGCGCCACCAGGCCGCCCGTTGGTGAGGTAGTCGATCAGATCTTCACGCGATGGGATGTCTACCGGCCGTATCTCCTTTTGGAATTGGCCTTCCACTTGATCGAGCCATTCTACCTCAGTGTCATAAACCCCTTTTGTCGCGAGTAGAGCTTTCAAGGTGACAAGGTCCGTCCCCATTTGGCTGAGGAAGCCCTGATCGTATCGCGTCGAAAGTGCATTGCGCCAAAAGAATGCGCGGTAAATGCGATCCAGATCGCCGACCTGCCAACTACCGTGAGTGTGTTCAGGATCGAATTTCTTATGCCACCTCAGGCCTACATAAATGCCCGAAGAAATCGGGTAGGGGCATTGCTGATAGCCAAATGGGCCGTCCCCTACGACTTTTTGGAAAGCACCGATATAACTAGCAAATTCGTCTGTGTGATTGGTGACATTTATCCAATGTTGAGTGGGAGTTGCGAGCAAATCTGAGGACTTTACGGTCGTAATACTTCTTGTTTTGCTCGCCCCCGCTACTCGCCTCGCGTCTGGTTTCGTCGGCAAGTCCGTGAGGGCAACGAAGCACGCTGTGGCTAACTGGGCGACCAATTCTGGCCGTTTCTTCGGAACCGACCAGCCAACCGCTCCGTCTTCTTCCGCCAATGTATCCATCCATTCGCGAAGGTGGAGTTGGTCGTCTGTATCACGCAGGAGCCAAGAGTTGATCAAATCAACAGTAGATACCTTCATTCCCGTGAGATTAAGGGTTTCGAATATCTCGCAAATCTGACCCAAGTCATACCGTTGCGGGACTGTGCAGGCCCCCAATTTTGTTTCACTAATGCCTTCAAAAGCTTTTTGAAGGATTTCATCTCGGCGTTCGAGTTCTTCCGCCTCGGGATACTCTCCTTCTGGGTAAACTTTCTCATCACGCAATAGCTGTATGTAACCGTACCATTGCTTCAGTATCGACTGGTCCTTCTCAAAACTGGCCAGTGGAAAATAGCCCTTCGATATACAAGCGTTTAAATTTGTAAGACCCTCCTTTTCTATCGCCGACTTCTTCTTAAAGATCACCCTCTCCAGCGGGTCTTTAAGAGATGCATTTAGGAAGTACTTGCCTGCATACTTGTTGAGGCCGAAGGTCGGTGCGAAGCCCGCGAAGGCCATTGCCAACGCAGTACTTCTTTGCCGCCCATCAAGGATTGCCTTCACAGTCGATGGATTTGAGTCTTCGTGACCAAATTCTCGCGTTACCTTTGCCTTTGCCTTGGTATCCCAATCATCAATGGAGAGGGGCTCAAGTTCTATGTGGGATTCGGTTGGCTGCTCCCATAAGGTGACCATCCCGATTGGATATCCATCAATGACGGATGTCGCCAAGCCAGCCACCGCAGAAGTGTCCCACACGAACTCTCTCTGGAAGCGCGGGATTTGCCACTTCCTCTCGCGCAGATTGTCTAGAACCTCGCTGATCGAGAGTTCAGAAATTCGGATACCGCTAGACATAGAATTATCCCCTCGTTCTCGTAAGAACGAACATATTTCCTTTAACTACGCAACCCTACAGTCAATGCAGAGTAATATATCTCTTCGTCTGTTAGGTGCTTGGTAATTGGGGCAAAACGCTTTGCGTATGGTGCCTTCTATTACGCAACGAAGAGTCAACCCTACCGCCACGCGCCGTTCCGCGTTTGCTGGGCAAACGCTCCATGCGCCGCGTGACGTCGAAGGGCTCGGACGGGCTGAGGCCCGTCGGCCCCCGGCCGTGATTACGGCCTCTCGCTTCTAGCTTGTCGATTGCGCGGCAATCGCCTGCGCTAGGCGCGGGGCCTCATCATTCCTCACCCATCCTCAGCGCAGCGATAAAAGCCTCCTGCGGGATGGACACATTGCCATATTCCCGCATACGCGCCTTGCCCTTCTTCTGCTTCTCGAGCAGCTTTTTCTTGCGGGTGATGTCGCCGCCATAACATTTGGCGGTGACGTCCTTGCGCAGGGCGGCGATGGTCTCGCGGGCGATGATCTTGCCGCCGATCGCGGCCTGGATCGGGATCTTGAACAGGTGCCGCGGGATCAGGTCCTTGAGCCGCTCGCACATGCCGCGCCCGCGCTCCTCCGCCACGCTGCGGTGGACGATCAGGCTGAGCGCGTCGACGGGTTCGGCATTCACCAGGATGTTCATCTTGACGAGGTCGCCCTCGCGCAGGCCGATCTGCTCGTAATCGAAGCTGGCATAGCCGCGGCTGATCGATTTGAGGCGGTCGTAGAAATCGAACACCACTTCGTTCAGGGGCAGCTCGTAGGTCACCTGCGCGCGGCCGCCGACATAGGTGAGGTCGGTCTGGATGCCGCGCCGGTCCTGGCACAGCTTGAGGATCGCGCCGAGATATTCGTCAGGTGTGTAGATCACCGCCTTGATCCACGGCTCCTCGATCATCTCGATGCGGTTGACGTCGGGCCAGTCGGCCGGATTGTGGATGTCGATCACTGCGGCATTCTCGGTCTTGGTGTGCGCGAGGTGCACGCGGTAAACCACTGACGGCGCAGTGGTAATCAGGTCCAGATCATATTCGCGGCTGAGCCGTTCCTGGATGATTTCGAGGTGCAGCAGGCCGAGGAAGCCGCAGCGGAAACCGAAGCCGAGCGCGGCGCTGGTTTCCATCTCGTAGCTGAAGCTGGCATCGTTGAGGCGCAGCTTGCCGATGCTTTCGCGCAGCTTCTCGAAATCCGCCGCATCGACCGGGAACAGGCCGCAAAACACCACTGGCTGGACTTCCTTATAGCCCTTGAGCGGCGTGGGCGCGCCGTTCTTCACCGTGGTGATGGTGTCGCCGACGCGGGCCTGCTCGACCTCCTTGATCTGCGCGGTGATGAAGCCGATTTCGCCCGGGCCGATCTCGGGCAGGTCCATCCGCTTGGGGCCGTAGCAGCCGACGCGGTCCACCAGGTGGGTGGTGCCGCCCTGCATGAACTTGACCTCGAGGCCCTTTTTGAGCCAGCCATCGATGACGCGCACGAGGATGACCACGCCGAGATAGGGATCGTACCAGCTGTCGACCAGCATGGCCTTGAGCGGGGCGTCGCGATCGCCCTTGGGCGGCGGGATCTTGGCGACCACGGCTTCGAGCACGTCCTCGATCCCGATGCCCGACTTGGCGCTGGTGAGCACGGCTTCGCTGGCGTCGAGGCCGATGACCTCCTCGATCTCTTCCTTGACGCGTTCGGGCTCGGCGGCGGGCAGGTCGATCTTGTTGATGACGGGGACGATCTCGTGGTCGTGCTCGATCGACTGGTAGACATTGGCGAGCGTCTGCGCCTCCACGCCTTGCGCGGCGTCCACCACGAGGAGCGCGCCTTCGCATGCGGCAAGGCTGCGGGAGACCTCATAGGCGAAGTCGACATGGCCGGGCGTATCCATGAGGTTTAGCTCATAGGTCTCGCCATTCTTGGCGGTGTAGTTGAGGCGGACGGTCTGGGCCTTGATGGTGATGCCGCGCTCGCGCTCGATATCCATGTTATCAAGCACTTGCTCGGACATCTCGCGGTCGGTCAGGCCGCCGGTGAACTGGATCAGCCGGTCGGCAAGCGTCGACTTGCCGTGGTCGATATGCGCAATGATGCTGAAATTTCTGATATTCGCGAGTTCGGTCATCGCGCGCCTTTAGCGATGTCCGCGCCCCCTGTCAGCAGCGATCGAATTGCCGCCTAGTTCTCGCGCTTTGTCCCCAGTGCTACTTCTACCTGCAGGAAGCGCGGCTTGGTACTGGGCACATGGGTCGCAGGCGTGCTGTCGCCAGCATCAAGCGAGGCCAGCGGCATGCCCGCCTGCGCCAGCGCATAGGGCGAAACACGGTGCCGCGTACAGAGGCCGTTGGCCCCGTCGCTGACGAGCTGCTCCTCGAATTCGACGCCCTGCATCGCCTCCTCGGTCCGGCGAACGGTAGCCACGGCCAGCTGCCCCCCGCCCAGATCGAGCACGAGGTCCGTCCCCACCGGGACGCCGACAATCCCCTCGATCAGCGCACCCGTGCGCGAGATGTTGCGCAGCACCGCGTCATAGCGGTGGTCTTCATGGATCACACCGATGCGCTTGAACACTTTCCTTCGCTCGGCACGATGGCGCAGGGGCCCGATCGGTTCGTAGATGAAATCGCCGCTGCCCAGCTTCTCCATAACCATGTCCTGCGGCACGGGCATGGAAAAAATGAAGCCCTGAATCTGCGTTGCCCCGCGCTCGATGACCAGCTTGAGTTCGTCGAGCGTCTCCAGGCCTTCTGCCGTGGTTTCCATGTCGAGCGCGCCTGCCAGGCTGACGATCGCTGTGATGATGGCAGCGTTGGAATTGCCTTCTTCGGCACAGTCGCGCACGAAGCTCTGGTCGATCTTGATCTTGTCAAAGGGCGCACGGCGCAAATAGGCAAGCGAGGAATATCCGGTCCCGAAATCGTCAAGCGCGAGGTGGACACCCATCTTGCCCAGCTTGTCGAAGGTCTTGTCCACCTGCTTGGCTTCGCCGAGGAATACACCCTCGGTGATTTCGAGCTCCAGTCGTCCCGGCCGCAGTTTCGTCTCCTCCAGCGCCTCGGATACAGCCGAAAGCAGCGTGCCATTAAGGAAGTGCTTGGCGGAAATATTCACCGCCACCCGCAGGTCGCCCGGCCACTGCGCCGCATCGCGGCAGGCGCACCGAAGTACCCATTCGCCCAACCGGTTGATGAGATTGGTCTCCTCCGCAACCTGCATGAAGACCTGCGGACTGATCGGGCCAAGAACTGGATGGTCCCAGCGCATCAAGGCCTCGAAGGCTACGACCTTGTTGTCCTTGCTGCGGACGATGGGCTGGTAGTGCAACTCCAGCCCGTCATTGGCCAGCGCGTCGCGCAATTCCTCGCCCAATTCGCGCTGTCGCCTTGCCGCACTGGCAAGGTCATCGACATAGAAGCGGAACTGGCCGCGCCCGCCGCCCTTCGCCGCGTAGAGTGCAAGGTCCGCGCTCTTGACCAGTTCTTCCGGCTCCACCCCGTCATAGGGAGCGATGGCAATGCCGACCGAGGCCCCGATGACTGCCCGGTCATCACCGAGGGAATACGGCTGCGAGACCATCTGGATGATCTTTGCGCTCAGTTCACCGAGGTCTCCGCGATCGTCCATGTCGGGGATGATGATCTGGAATTCGTCGCCACCCAAGCGGCCAATCTCTGCGGGAGAAACGACGATACGCTGCAGCCGCTGCGAGACTTGCCGCAACAGCTCGTCGCCAGCTGGATGGCCAAGCGTGTCATTTACCTGCTTGAACTTGTCGAGGTCCATCATCAGCAGCGCGCAGGAGCGCTTTGACTGCTTGAAAGTGGCGAGGATCGAATCCAGCCGCTTGGTCATGCGGTGGCGATTGGCGAGCCCGGTCAACTCATCATACTGAGCGAGACGGCTTTCATCCAGTTGCCGTGCAAATTGGCGCGAAATATCCTTGGCGCTGCCACGGAAACCGAGAAAGTGTTCATTTTCGTCGAAATGTGGACGTCCATTGATCGACCACCACATGCCGTTCTCGACATCTTTCAGCCTGACTGTGACATCCTGGAACTTGGTGCGCGAGCCGAGGAAGAACTTCAACGGACGCTCCCCGCCCTCCTCGCCCTTCTCATCGGCGGTCTCGATCAAGGAATTAAGCAACTCGCCGACCACTTTGCGATCCCCGCCGAACTTGGCTGCTGCAGAAGTGGAAAGATAGGTCAGCCGCCCATCGCTGTCGGTTGCCCAGAACCAGCCGATCTCATTGTCCTCGAACACTTCGAGCATGGCCAGGCGTTCACGGTCGGAAAGCGGGTTCACGCTGATCGGCTTGCCGGAATTGTCATGCGCAGGCGCAAGCGGGGCGGACTTTCCACCCACCTTACGCAACATTTCGCGCATATCCATCGATCATGACTCCCAGCAGCCCTGTCGGAGGATGCGACAACCCTCCAATCAATCGCTTGGTAAAGGATCACGGTTACCAAAGAGCTAACCGCACCGGACTCACAGAAGCGATCAGCTAGCCTTTCGCAGGCTCTTTTTTACCACGGGTTCGGGTGCTGCGCCCTGGACGGCGACGATGCGGCCACCCTGATCGCGCTGGAGCGGATTGGCAAACTCAACGCCCATACGGTCCTCCTCGCACCAGCGCGTGGTGCAAGTGACATTGAAGCCATCGCTGATGCGAACCTTGAAGTGGGTATCGACCGGCACATTCCAAAGGCCCTCGATCATTGCACCTGTCGTCGAAATGTTGCGGATGGTCCCATTATAGAGATTGCCGCCGTGTTCGAGGACGACGCGGCGAAGCATGGTCTGGCGCGGCGCACGAGCAGAGCGTGGTCCGCGTGCCACGGCGGCAAGGCCGGTCTTGAGCCTTTCCTTGGCTGCCGAAGCCTCCAGCGGGCGCTCGTAGATGAAGCCCTGCACATGGCTGCAGCCATGCATGCGAATGAGATCCAGCTCGTCCAGCGTCTCGACGCCTTCTGCCGTGGTCTCCATCCCCAACGCCTGCGCCAGGCTGGTGATGGACGCGATAATGGCGCCATTGCGACTACCAGCCTCGGTCGCACCGCGCACGAAGCCCTGGTCGATCTTGATCTTGTCGAACGGTGCTTTCTTCAGATAGCCGAGCGAGGAATAGCCTGTCCCGAAATCGTCGAGCGCCAAGCGCACGCCGATATTCTTGAGCGCGGCGAACATGGCATCGGTGCCCTCGTCATCGGACAGGAACACGCTTTCTGTAATCTCCAGTTCGAGCCGCTCGGGATCGATGCCCGCTTGTGCGATGGCATTGGTCACGACTGCCGGCAATCTCGGGTCGGAGAATTGCAGTGGCGAAACATTCACCGCCACGCGCACTTCGGGGGGCATTTCAGCGAGATCGTGGCAGGCAGTGCGAAGCGCCCATTCGCCCAATTGCGCGATCATGCCGGTATCTTCGGCGATGTGGATGAAGCGCGAAGGCGGGATCCACCCCTTCACCGGGTGCTGCCAGCGCAGCAGCGCCTCGAATCCGGTGATCTTCTCGGTCGCGGTCGAAACGACCGGCTGGTAAAACAACTGCAGATCGCCCTTGGCGATGGCATCGCGCAAATCTTCTTCAAGCTGCGCGCGCGCTTCTGCATCGGCATGCAAATCGTCGGCATAGAAGTGGAAGCGGCCACGCCCGCCATCCTTGGCGGCATAGAGTGCAAGGTCGGCATTGCGGATCAATTCATCGCTGTTCTCGCCGTCATCGGGGGCAACAGCGATACCGATCGAGGCGCCGATGATGACGCGCTGGCCTTCGATCGCATAGGGCTGCGATAGCGAATGGATGATTTCGCGACCTAACTCGGCAAGCGTCTGCCGCTCGCGCATGCCATGAATGATGACCTTGAATTCGTCGCCACCAAGACGCCCGACCTTGCCGAGATTGCCGACCGAGCGCTCGAGCCGCTGGGAAACCTGCTTGAGCAAGGCATCGCCCGCTGGGTGGCCCATCGTATCGTTGACCTGCTTGAAACGGTCGAGATCGAGCAGGAAGATCGCGCAGTTGCGATTCAGTTCCTGCTGCGAGCGAAGGATCTTTTCCAGCGCCTGGGTGATCTGGAAGCGGTTGGCGAGGCCCGTCAGGGAATCGTAATTGGCGAGGCGCGAGGCCTCTTCCTGGCTACGGCGTTTCTCGGTCAGGTCCGTGCCGGAGCCGCGGAAGCCGACGAAGTTGTTGAAGCTGTCATAGATCGGCCTACCGCTGATCGACCACCAGCGTTCTTCCATGCGGGTCGCGGCCCGCACCGCCAGTTCCTTGAAAGCCGAGCGCGTGGAAAGGTGGAACATCAGCGTGCGCTCGTTTTCCTCATCAGTATCGACAAGGTCGAAAAGCTGGACCAGCGGCTGCCCGATCAGCTTGTCCGCATCGCGGCCCAATGCCCGGGCAACTGGCGACGAAACGTAAGTCAGCAGCGAACGGCGGTCCGTTTCCCAGAACCAGCCCTGCCCCGTCCCCTCGTAATCGGTGAGAATGTCACGCGCACGCATCTGCGCGCGCTCTTGCGCCGCGCGGAACTGCATTTCGCGCTTCTGTTCAGCAATCTGTTCACGGCTGACCAGGAAGGCCAGCACCGTCGTCACGCCGAGGCCGGCAATGCCCGGAAGCGAACCGCTGGCAATGACCGCCGCCGACCAAATGGCAAGCTGCGCGGCAAAGATCATGCCCGGCTGGCGCCGCAGATAGACCGAGGCGATCGCGCCGATGCAAAGCAGGACGGAGGCCAGCACATCGCTCGGCAGGCCGTCGCGTATGACCCAGCTGGTCATGCCGAGACCGAACAGGAAAAGAGGACCAACGACGACCAGCAAGGTACCGAAGAGGCGCGCCAGACCTGCCCTCCTGCCCAAGATGCGGTGCGCCTCGCCAACCAGCGTCACGCACGCAATCGCCGCCGCTATGCAGATCGTGCCAACTGCACCGGGCAATGTCCCCGAGATGCCGTAGGCAATCGCTGTGCCGAGAAGCATGGCAAGGATCAGGTAGGGCCAGCTGCGCGGGAACCAGTGGTCCTGCTCATTTGATGGCGAAGGCGCGGAAAAGGCACGATCCGCGCTTGGAATACGGCGTGCCTTGCTCCGACGATCGGTGCTTCCGGAAGCTTCTTCCTGGGCCGGGCTTGGTTCCGGCGCTGCCTCTGGCAGAGCCAGCATTTCCTGTGACGCGGGCGCGAGCTTGGATGCACCCTCGCGCACAGGAGATTGCCGCTTCTCATTATTGGCCCCAAGCATGGACCATTAATGGCCCGAACTGCTTTGAAAAAGAGTTAACTGGAGGGGATGAATTACCTGCGGATTTCTCCGGTATTTCGCGAGACTGGCGGGCTTGAGCGCGAGACGAACAAGGTTACTATCTCGCCATTGCGGGAGATGGGGGCAGGAATGGCCAGAAGGCACATCGCCATTATCGGTTCGGGACCAGCCGGTTACTACACTGCCGAGGCTGCACAAAAACAGTTCGGCGACGATGTGCGCGTCGATATTTTCGATTGTATGCCAGTACCTTACGGGCTCATCCGTTTTGGCGTCGCACCCGACCACCAATCGATCAAGGGGGTTTCGCGCCGCTACGAAAAAACCGCGCTGACAGAAAATGTCCGCTTCGTCGGCAATGTCACGATTGGCAAGGATGTCTCCATCGAAGAGCTTCGCGGGCTCTATGACGCTGTCGTTCTTGCCACCGGGGCGCCGAAGGATCGCGAATTGGGGATAAGTGGCGAGGAGCTCGCCAACGTTTATGGCAGCGCCTGTTTTGTCGGGTGGTACAACGGCCACCCGCAATTCGCCGATCTCGATCCGGACCTGTCGGGCCGGACCGCTGTCGTCATCGGCATGGGCAATGTCGCGCTCGATGTCGCGCGCATCCTTTCCAAGACACCGGCAGAGTTCGAAGGCAGCGACATCGTCGCCCATGCGCTCGACATGCTGCGAGAATCCAGGGTCGAGCGGATCATCCTGCTCGGGCGGCGCGGACCGCACCAGATCATGATGACACCCAAGGAACTGGGGGAGCTCGGCAAGCTGGAACGTGCAGCGCCGCATGTCGCGCGCGGCGACTTGCCCGACGAGGAGGACGATGCGATTCTCGAGCCGGGCCTGCGCAAGAGCGTGACCCTCCTGCGTCAGTTCGCTGCCATCCCCGAAGACATTCGCGCGGAGAAGCCGATCGCGGTGGAGTTCGCCTTCTTCGCCCAGCCCGTTGCGCTGCATGGCGACGGCAAGGTCGAGGCCATCGAGATCGAACAGACCGAGCTGGTCCGCGGCCGCGCAGTGGGCACCGGTCGCCGGGCAAAACTGCCCTGCGATCTTGTCGTGTCCTGCATCGGCTATCGCACCTCGCCCATCCCCGGCGTGCCCTTCGACGAACGCGCCGGCCGCTTCGCCAATGACGAGGGGCGTATCCTGCCCGGCCTTTATTGCGTCGGCTGGGCACGGCGCGGCCCCTCTGGAACGATCGGCACCAACCGGCCGGACGGAAGTGTGGTCATCGAACAGGTCGCGGAAGACATTGCCAGCGGCGTGCTCGGCCCATCGGGCAAGAAGGGCCGCGAAGGCTTCGACGAGCTGGCGGCCGATCGCCAACTCGACATCGTCACCTTCCGCGACTGGAAGAAGATCGAGGAGGCGGAGGAACGCGCTGCGCGCGAAGGCGCCCCACGTGAGAAATTCGTCGATATCGAAAAGATGATCCGCGCCAGCCAGGAAGGCGACTGAAACGCTACCCGCCCGGACCTACAGCCCCTGCTGCTCCATCTTTGCGCCCAGCGCGGAAAGGAACTGGCCCCAGGAGATCATCCGGTTGCCGAAGGCTTCCATGTGCCCGGCACAGATCTCGCTATAGGCAGGCAGTTGAGAGGCGACCTCGATCAGTGCCTGCTCATCCTCAAGATCGCCGATCCCCGTGCCCGTCGCGCCTTCGTAGTGGCCGACGAAGTAATTGACCGCGAACAGCATCGCCTGCTGCGTCTGTGGATCTTCAACCTGCGAGCTCATGACCGAAGCCCAGACCGCACATTGCTTGGCCTCGAGTGGTTCGATGAGGGCACTTGCCTGGGCAGAACTCGCCACCGGGGCGGCCGCAAGTGCAAGCGTTACGGCAAAAGCGGAGGCAAGTTTCTTCATCAGACCCTCATCGGCATGAGTACGTAGAGCGCGGGACTCTTTTCATCCTTGCGGATGAGCGTGGGCGCACCGGCATCGGCAAGGTGGAGTTCCACCGTGTCGCTGTCGATCTGGCTGAGGATGTCCTTGAGGTAATTGGCATTGAAGCCGATTTCCATCTCGTCCGAGCCATATTGCGCGGGCACTTCCTCGGCCGCATTACCATTGTCCGGGCTGGTCACAGAGAGGGTGACCTTGTCGCCTTCGAGTCCCATCTTGACCGCGCGGGTCTTCTCCGTGGCGATGGTCGCCACGCGGTCGACACCGGCAAAAAGGCTCTTCGGATCAACCTTAAGCAGCTTGTCATTGCCCGTAGGAATGACGCGGCTGTAGTCCGGGAAGGTTCCGTCAATCAGCTTGCTGGTCAGGACGACACCGCCCTCCCCGCCAAGCGTGAAGCGGATCTTCGACGGCGAGAGGTCGACCTGCACGCTGGCACCTTCAGCCTCCTCGAGCAGCTTGCGCAGTTCGGCGACAGCCTTGCGAGGCACGATCACGTCGGGCATGCCTTCTGCACCGGCCGGACGATCGATGGTGAAGCGCGCTAGGCGATGGCCATCGGTGGCGGCAGCCTTGAGTACCGGCTTGTCGTCATCCGCGACGTGCAGGAAAATGCCGTTGAGGTAATAGCGCGTTTCCTCGGTCGAGATGGCAAAGCGCGTGCGATCGATCAGCTCGGCCAGCACATCGGCCGGAATTTCGAAACTGGTCGGCAAATCGCCTTCGACGATCACCGGGAAATCGTCGCGTGGTAGCGTGGGCAACTGGAAGCGCGAGCGCCCGGCCTTCACCACCATGCGGTTATCGGCAGTCTCGAGGCTGACCTGCGTGCCGTCGGGCAGCTTGCGGGCAATGTCGAACAACAGGTGCGCCGAAACGGTAATCGATCCGGCATCCTCGACAGATACGGCATCAAGGCTTTCGACAACCTGCAGGTCGAGATCGGTAGCCATAATCTTGACCAGCCCGTCTCCCGATGCCTCGATCAGCACGTTGGATAGGATCGGGATGGTATTGCGCCGCTCCACCACGGACTGGACGTGAGACAGACAACGCAACAAGTTCGCGCGTTCGATGGTGGCCTTCATCGCACTCTAACCCCTTCTCGCGCTGCTACTGACCAGAAATGGCCGGATTCGCATAGCTGCGCCGGAAATGTTGCTTACAGTCTTAGCTTGGGTGCCATGAGGGGCAAGGACTGATCCCGCGAGAAGAGGATTCCTTGGGGATAAAGGCCTAAATCAGGGAAATGGTGCGCAGACAGCGGCTTCGCTTCCCAGAACAAGCCCATCCGGACCATGCGACAAAATGCGACTGGTTCGCAGCGGGCTTCCAGTGTTACCTTGCATGCACAGACAGCATCAGGAGGGAGAACTGATGGGACATTTGGATCGTCGCGATTTCCTGGCCGGCATTGCCGCAACGCCTCTGGTGGCGGCAGCCGCGCAATCGCTGCTCGCAGGCCCGGCGCTGGCGCAGGTACCAAGCTACAATACGCGCTCCTTGCTGCCCGCAGGCCAGGTTCCGCTGGTCGGCATCGGCACGGCCCGGAACTACCAGGACCCGCAGACAGAGGAGGATTACGCCCCCCTGCGTGCCACAATTGCCCGCTTTGCCGAGCTGGGCGGCAAGGTCATCGACACCGCACCATCCTATGGCCGCGCCGAAGAGGTACTCGGCCGCCTGATCGCCGAACTCGGCGTGCGCGACCAGCTCTACCTTGCCACCAAGATCGGCGTGAACACCCCTGAGGAAGGGCGCGCGCAGCTCGAACAGGCCTTCAGACGCTTGCAGACCGATTTCATCGACTTGATCGCGGTTCACAATCTTCGCGACGTGGACAACCAACTCGCCATGTTGCGCGAGGCGCAGCAGGGCGGACGGATCGGCGCGGTCGGCATCACCACCTCCTTCGAGGGGCAGTATGAGGATTTTGAAGCGGTCATGCGCCGCGAGGCACTCGACTGCATCCAGGTCGACTATGCGATGGACAATCGCAGCGCCGCCGAGCGCATCCTGCCACTGGCACAGGAAAAGGGCATGGCGGTAATGGTCAATTTGCCTTTCGGCCGCGGACGCCTTTTCTCGGCCACGCGCGACATGCCTCTGCCCGATTGGGCGGTGGAAATCGGCGCGCAGACATGGGCGCAGGTCTTCCTGAAATACATCATCTCGCATCCGTCCCAGCCAATCGCGATCCCGGGAACGGACAAGGTCGAATATGTGGACGACAATCTCGGCGCGTCCATCGGCCCGCTGCCCGATGCGGCACTGCGGCTGAGAATGGAACGGTTCATTGACGAGCTCTGACGGGCTTATTGCCCGTCTGGGCATTGCCCGCCTGATCGTCGCCGAACCCGAAGAGGTGCCTGCCGTGGCGCAGGGCTTCCTGCTGTTCTTCTTCCTGTTCGCCAGCTATTTCATGCTGCGCCCGGTGCGAGAGACTTTCGCCATCGCCGGCGGGGTCGACAATATACAATGGCTTTGGACTGGCACCTTCGTGGCGACGCTTTTCGTTGTCCCCCTCTATGGCTGGGTCGCTTCCAAATTCCCGCGCCGCCAGCTCCTGCCGATCCTCTATCTCATCTGCGCGCTAGTGATGAGTGGCTTTGCCGCCAGCCTGTGGCTCGATCCGGCCAATGTCTGGATCGCGCGGGCTTTCTACATCTGGCTATCGGTGATGAACCTTTTCGTTATCTCGATTGCCTGGAGCCTGATGGCCGATCTGTTCGAACGCGAGCGAGGGCACCGCCTGTTCGGGCAGATTGCGGCAGGCGCAAGCCTCGGCGGATTGACCGGACCGCTGCTGTCGGGCCTCCTCGTCTCCGTGGTCGGGGAGCCGGGATTGTTGCTCATCTCAACCGGCCTGCTTCTGCTGACCTTGTTCTTCGTGAAGCAGCTTTTCGGCTGGCGCGACACAATGGGGCCGCGCACCGACGTGCCGCCCAAGGAGAGGATTGCGGGTTCGCCCTGGGCCGGCATCTTGCTGATCCTGCGCTCGCCGTACCTGCTGGCAATATCCTGCTTCGTGCTGCTGCTGACTTCGGTCACCACCATTCTCTATTTCGAGCAGGCGCGGATCGTCGAAATGGTCTTCCCCGACCGCACGGCGCAGACGCAGGTCTTTGCCGCGATCGACGTGGCGGTTCAGTCTCTGACCATCCTCATCCAGCTCTTCTTCACCGGCCGCCTCGCAAAGAAGCTGGGCGTGACCGTGCTGCTGGTGGCGGTGCCGGTCACCATGATGCTCGGCTTTGGCCTGCTGGCGCTGGCGACGACCTTCCCCGTGCTCGTCTTCGTGATGATCGTGCGCCGCGTGGGTGAATATGCGCTGGTCCGACCGGGCCGCGAAATGGTGTTCACCAATGTCGATGCGGAAACCAAGTACAAGGCCAAGAACGCCATCGACACACTAGTCTATCGCGGCGGCGACCTGATCTCGTCCTGGGCCTATACCGGCATCGTGGCTGTGGCCTCGGTGGCTGCGGCGCTGGTGACAGGCGTGGTGGTGGCCGGGGTCTGGGCCGTGCTCGGCTTCTTCATCGGCAGGCAGCATGACGCTTCTCCCGCAGAGAAGCAGCCCGGTTAGCGAAACACCCGCGTGACAGCGCCGCGATCTTCGACCGCAAGGCTGTATCGCGCCAGCGCCGCAGCGATCTTCTCGCCGCCTGCAACGGAGGGTTCGATCGGATTGGCGTAGTCGGCTGCCTCGTTACAGACCAGCCGGAGATCGACGAGATCGAGCCCTGCCTCGTGGACGTGCCGCGTTATCGCATCGTTGAATATGGAAATCGCCGTAGCGACCAACGATCCCATATTGGCATCATAGATCGTGCAGACTGCCACGGGCAGCTCGAGACTGGCCGCCAATTCTACCATCTGGCGATGGGCTGGCGCGAATTCCGACCTTGCCTGTTCCAGCATGGCCACTGCCGATGCAACATTGCCTGCCTGCTGCTCCAGCAGCGCTGCATAATGGAGGATATCATTGCCACCGGCAGATATGACCACATGGGTCGCGTCCACAGGAATGTCTGCGATCTGCCCGTGCACATGTTCGCACAGGCTGCCATCGACCGCGCCCAGCGAGACTTGTCCGTCATCGCCTAGTGCTACCCGCAATTGCGCGGCAACGTCCGGCCAGCCCGGGACGTAGGCGCCATTATCGAAGATCGAATCTCCCAGGAGGACGATATGCCGTCCCATCGTATATTCCTTGTTCTTGGCTGGTCAGCTCGACCCGATCAGTTCAACCCAATCAGCTCAACATCGCCATGCCGCCATTTACATGCAGCGTCTGGCCGGTGATGTAGCTGGCTTCCTTGCTGGCAAGGAAGGCCACGGCCGAACCGATATCCTCGCCCTCGCCCATGCGGCCCATCGGGATCTTGCTATTGATCGCGGCCTTCTGGTCGTCGGTCAGCACATCGGTCATCGGCGTGCGAATAAAGCCGGGCGCAACGCAATTGGCGGTGATGCCGCGGCTGGCGACTTCCTGCGCGAAGCTCTTGGTCATGCCGGTAATCCCGGCCTTGGCGGCGCAATAGTTCATCTGCCCCGGATTGCCGGTGGCGCCGACCACGCTGGTGATGGCGATGACGCGGCCGAAACGCGCCTTCATCATCGGGCGGATCGAAGCGCGCATCAGGCGGAAGGTGGATTCGAGATTGATGGCGATGACCTGCTGCCACTCCTCGTCTTTCATGCGCATGCCAAGGTTGTCGCGCGTGATCCCGGCATTGGTGACGAGGATATCGATCCCGCCCAGCGTATCGACTGCGGCCGGCACCAGTTCCTCGACCTGCGTGGTGTCGGACAGGTCGCAGGTAATCTCGACATGCGGGCCGGCATCATGCTCGTAATTTTCGTTCAGCTCCTCGCGAAAGGCGCGCAGCTTGGCGCCATTGCTGCCCGAAAGGGCAAGGCGTGCCCCCTGCGCCGCCAAAGCGCGCGAGATGGCGGAGCCGATGCCGCCTGCGGCGCCGGTCACCAGCGCATTCATTCCGGTCAAATCGAACATCGTCTTTTCCTCTCGCTCAAATCTCTTTCGCCAGCGCTTCGATATCGTCCATCGTCACCACGCTGGTCTGCGTGGAATCGGGCAGGATCTTGCGCACCATCGGGCCCACGACCTTGCCGCCCAGTTCGACGAAATGGCTCATCCCCGCATCGCCCATGGCGGCAACGCTTTCGCGCCAGCGCACACGGCCGGTCACCTGTTTGACCAGCAGGTCCTGCTCGACCGAGGGATCACTGGTCAGGCCAGCAGTGAAGTTGGAATAGACCGGCAGCAGCATGGGCTGCGGCGGGGTCTTGGCCAGCGCCTCTGCCATGGCATCGGCGGCAGGCTGCATCAGCGAACAGTGGAAGGGCGCGGAAACGGGCAGAGGAACGGCGCGCTTGCAGCCATATTCCTTAGCCAGTTCCACCGCGCGGTCGATCGCGGACTTGTGGCCCGAAAGCACGACCTGGCCCGGATCGTTGTCATTGGCGACTTCGCACACCTCGCCCTGCGCGGCAGCTTCGGCCAGCGCAGTTGCTTTTTCGAGGTCCGCGCCAAGCAATGCGCACATGCCGCCAACGCCCACCGGAACGGCGGCCTGCATGGCCTGTCCGCGCAGCTTCAGAAGCCGCGCCGTATCGGTGAGCGAGAAGGCCCCGACAGCGGCTAGCGCAGAATATTCGCCGAGCGAGTGGCCCGCGACCGCCTCACCCTTTTCAGACAGCTTCACGCCGAATTCGCCTTCCAGCACGCGGGCGATGGCGAGTGAATGGGCCATGATCGCCGGCTGCGCGTTCTCGGTCAGCGTCAGCGTCTCTTCGGGACCCTCGCGCATGATGGCGAACAGGTCCTGTCCCAGCGCATCGTTCACTTCCTCGAACACCTCGCGCGCGGCCGCGCTGGCAGCGGCCAGCTCTGCGCCCATGCCCACTTTCTGGCTGCCCTGGCCGGGAAAGATGAATGCGATCATGCGTAAACTCCTGTTTCGGAGCGCCGGACTATGAGCGCGGGGACTTTCGGGCAAGCCCGAATGGGACAATCCTGTTGGCAGCGTCATGCCCGATATCGGCCCGGCCGAGATAGGGGATGGAGGTCTTTTCGCACCAATAGCGGGCGATTTCCTCTGCGCTCGCGCCGAATGGACGGTCGTTTTCCGGAACTTCGCTGACCCGCCCGAGCCGCAATCCGGCGACGCCGGGCAACATCTGCGTGACATGGCCAAACAGCCGGTCGACCGCGTAGAGATGCTCTGCCACTTCCTCCACCAGCACGACATGGCCGGCCGGATCGGGCATGTGGGGCGTGCCCACCAGCATGGCGAGCGTCATCAGGTTGAAAGCCATTGTTGGTTTGCCCTCGAGGCCCGGCTCCACCCCGTCATCGCTGCCGGCAAAGAAATCGAGCACGCGGCGCACCGCATCCTTCCCGCCTTCGCGGCGAATATCGCCCGCCAGAGGGCCATGCACCGGCCTGCCAATCCCTTCCCGATAGAGCGCACCAAGCAGCGTGCCGCAATCCGAATAACCGAGGAAGGCCTTGTTCCGCGCCGCATCGCCCAGCCCGGCAATGGCATCGCCGACAATGCGGTTGGAGCCATATCCGCCCATGGCGAACCAGACAGCGTCGACCTCGGGATCATTGGCGCAATCGAGGAAAGCAGCCAGCCGCGTGGTATCGTCACCCGCGAAGTGGCCAGCTTGTGCAAAGCATTGTTCGTGGAAGACTAGCTCCATGCCGGGATATTCGCGCGCCGCCAGCGCCAGCACGGCATCGGCCCGCTCGCGCAGCATGGGTTTTCCCGGGCAGCAAAGGGCAATCCGGTGGATCATCTCCCTTTCCCTATCATCCGCTTCACAAAGCGCCACTCCCCGCATAATCAGGTGTTGATGAAAAACGCCCCTTCCGCCGAATTCGCGCTCAAATCCTATCTCTTCTGCGGCATTGGCGGCTCCGGCATGCTGCCGCTCGCCATGATCCTCAAGGGCATGGGCGCCACGGTCGCCGGATCGGATCGCAGCTTCGACCAGGGCCGCACGCTGGAAAAGCGCGACTGGCTGGCTGCGCACGGCTTCGCGCTGTTCCCGCAGGATGGCAGCGGTATAACGTCAGGCGATCAGGTGCTGGTCGCCAGCGCCGCGATTGAGGACACGGTGCCCGAAGTTGCCAAGGCCCTGGAACTGGGCTGCGAGCGCATGACCCGCGCCGAATTGCTCTCCGCCATGTTCAACGCTGCGCCGCACAGCTTTGCGGTGGGCGGGACCAGCGGCAAGAGTACGGTCACCGGCATGCTCGGCTGGATCGTCGACGAATACGGCCAGGACCCCACGATCATGAACGGGGCGGTGATGAAGAACTTCGTCTCCGCGGAAAATCCCTTTGCCAGCGCGCGCGTCGGCAATGGCAACCGCTTCGTCAGCGAGGTGGATGAGAGCGACGGCTCGATCGCGCTCTACGATCCCGAAGTGGCCGTGCTGCTCAATGTCAGCCTCGATCACAAGACGATCGAGGAACTACGCGTGCTGTTCGGCAATTACGTCGCCAGCGCGGAAGTGGCCGCGGTGAATTTCGACAATCTCGAAGCCCGCGAACTGGCGAGGCGCGCCAAGCGGGTGATCTCCTTCGGTATCGAGCATTCCGATGCCATGATCGGGGTCGAACCGGGCACGATAGAAGAAACCGCGAAAGGTATTTCCGCGCTGATCGTCGACCGGCGCGACGATACGAGCCATACATTGGCCCTCCCCATGCCGGGCATGCACAACCTCTCCAATGCGCTTGCTGCCATTGCCGGCGCGGTTGCCGGGGGAATTCCGGTGCATGATGCGGCCATGGCACTGCGCAGCTTCAAGGGGCTGGCCCGGCGTTTCGATATTGTCGGCACCTCGGAAGCCGGGATCACCGTGATCGACGATTTCGGCCACAATCCGGAAAAGTGTCGCGCCACGCTCAAGACGCTGAAGAGCCAGCCGGGCCGCGTGATCGCGTTCTTCCAGCCGCATGGCTACGGCCCCTTGCGCCAGATGGGCCACGAGCTGGCGCGGACCTTTGCCGCAGAGATGGCCGATGATGACCTGACCATCATGTGCGACCCGGTCTATTTCGGCGGCACGGTCGACCGCAGCGAGGGGACCGAGAGGATCATCGCCATGATCCGAGAGTTCGGCGGTAATGCCGAGCATGTGTCCGAGCGGGCGGCCTGCGCCGACCGGATTGTCGAACTTGCCAGACCGGGCGACCGCGTGGTGGTGATGGGTGCGCGCGACGACACGCTGAGCCAGTTCGCGAAAGACCTGCTGGCGCGGTTGTGACGCCGATCGGCAAGGCCCGTATTGTGAACTGGCTGCTGATCGGCAGCTTCGCTTTCCTGATTCTCACCATCTTTGCGATTCGGGATGATGTGCGTTGGATCGTGCCCAAAACCGAAGGGCAGGGCTTCCTTCTGATCCTCCTCGCACTCCTGCCATACGGCCTTTGTTCTTTCGTCGCGCATCGCTGGCCGCGCTGTCCACATTGCAACGAGCCTACCCACACTCCCGCTAGCGGGGACGCGCCGGGATTCCTCGCATTCCTGTCGCGGCCGCGCATTCCGCATCGCGAATGCGGCTATTGTGGGCGCGACCTCACCGCGTCCCGTGTTCCGCAATAGCGCGCTCCACCGAGCCTTAAATCGCGTTAACGACACTCATTGGTCCCACTTTCAAACACGCCCCCTAGCGCTGCAAGAAAAGGGGACCGTGTGATGGTGAAGAATTACCGCCCGGGGGGCATCGGGATGATCCCTGCGGAGAAGGGAACCTATCTCGTCCATGCCTATTTCGACGACAGCCAGATCGAACTGGTCAAATCGAATATACTGGGCTGGCAGGTCGGCAGCGAGCGTATCCTGACACCTTTGGTGGTCGATCCGTCCGCCATAACGAGGGAAGACTGGTTCGTGATCCATCCCGATGGGCGGGTCGAATGCAGCGACGGACGCTGCTGGGAAACCGTCGACGACTGGACGATGGAAGAGCGCCGCCTGCTGCGCGATAGTACGCGGCCCGAGCCCCTGCCCGATCCCAAACCGGCTCCCGTTCCCGAGGCAGTACAGGCCGAAAAGGCACAGCAGGACACCGAAGCCTCCTGACGTCAGCCTGCTGGGGTTTTCACCTCGTCGGCGTGGCCGAACCGCAGCACCTTGTGCAACAGGAAGACGATCAGCGCGCCCAGTACGATACCGAACAAAGCGGCTGACACGGCACTGCTGACCCATCCTAGGACACCGCCAAGTCCGCCCGTGGCCTGTTCGACGGCGTGCTGGATATCGTGGGCGATATGCGCCGGCGCGGCCAGGCCGAGTTCTTCCAACCCGTGCAGCACGATCCCGCCGCCGACCCAGAGCATGGCAGCCGTGCCGACAACCGAGAGCACGGTCAGCAGGCGCGGCATGGCATGCAGCAGCATCCGGCCCATCTTGCGCGCCGTTTTGGATGGCTTCTTCGCGAGGTGAAGGCCGACATCGTCCATCTTCACGATTAGGCCGACTGCACCATAAACCACCAAGGTCACGGCGATGCCGACAATCGCCAGCACGCCGCCGCGCGTCACCAGATCCTCTGCAGCGACTTCGCTCAGCGTGATCGCCATGATCTCCGCCGAGAGGATCAGGTCGGTGCGGATCGCGCCCTGCACCCGCTCCTTCTCGAAGGTCTCCGGATCCTCGATCACATCGTCCAGCGTCTTGCCGTGATGCGCGCCGCCGAGCTTCTCGATCACCTTTTCGGCGCCTTCATAGCAGAGGAAAAGGCCGCCCAGCATCAAGATGGGGATGATCGCCTGCGGCAAGAACTCGCTGAGCAGCAATGCACCGGGCAGCAGGATCAGCAGCTTGTTGATCAGGCTGCCGCGTGTGATCTTCCAGATGATCGGCAATTCGCGATCGGGCGTGAAACCTGTGACATAGCTCGGCGTTACCGCGGCATCGTCGATGATCACGCCTGCCGTCTTGGAGCCTGCGCGGCCCGCCGCCATGCCGATGTCGTCCGCCATCATGGCAAGATCGTCGACAGAAGCGGACGCAGCACGTGCGATTACCGCGACATCGTCGAGCAGCGCAACAATTCCGCTTGGCAAGGCCAGTCCTTCCCGATTTCCCTTTTGATCCGCTCCAATCTTTATAGGGCTGAAACTGTAAAGGCCATGCCTGCATTGCGCCTTGCATTACCGGGCGATTTCGCTAAGAGCGCCCCTTCCCCGGGATCGGACCTGTCCGGCAGGGGAAATCAAGAAAGCCGGAGGGGCCCCGCGATCCGCGCGGACAAGCCAGCGATCGGCATGGAATGAAAGGAAGCGCAAGATGGCTCTCTACGAGCATATCTTTCTCGCGCGTCAGGACCTGAGCCAGGCTCAGGTCGATGCGCTTGCTGCCGGTGCCACGGAAATCGTGGAAGCCAATGGCGGCAAGGTCGTGAAGACCGAAACCTGGGGCCTGAAGAGCCTCGCTTACAAGATCGACCGGAACCGCAAGGCCCACTTCGTGATGTTGAACATCGACGGACCGGGTTCGCTGGTGGCCGAGCTCGAACGCCAGAACCGTATCAATGAAGACGTCATCCGCTGGCTGACCATCTCTGTCGAAGAGCATGAAGAAGGTCCCTCGGTGATGATGCGCAAGAACGACCGCGAGCGTAAGCGCCGTGGCGACCGTGAGGAGCGCAACTGATGGCCCGCCCGTTTTTCCGCCGCCGCAAGTCCTGCCCGTTCGCCGGCAAGGACGCCCCCACAATCGATTACAAGGACGTGCGCCTGCTTCAGGGCTTCATGTCCGAGCGTGGCAAGATCGTGCCCAGCCGCATCACCGCCGTTTCTGCCAAGAAGCAGCGTGAACTGGCCAAGGCGATCAAGCGCGCCCGCCACCTGGGCCTGCTGCCCTACATCGTGAAGTAAGGGGAGAAAGACCATGGATATCATTCTCCTCGAACGCGTCGAGAATCTCGGTAGCATCGGCGATGTCGTTTCCGTCAAGGACGGCTATGCCCGCAACTTCCTGCTGCCGCAGAAAAAGGCCCTGCGCGCCAACGAAGCCAACAAGAAGGTCTTCGAAGCCAATCGCGAGCGCCTCGAGCAGGAAAATGCCGAGAAGCGTACCGCTGCCGAGGCGCAGGGCTCGAGCGTTGCTGGCACCGAGATCGTGCTGATCCGCGCCGCTTCGAACACCGGCCAGCTTTATGGCTCGGTCAACGTCCGCGACGTCGCCGGTTCGCTGGTCGAAAAGGGCCATGACATCGACAAGAAGCAGGTCATCATGGGCGCACCGATCAAGACGATCGGCATGTTCGACGTGACCATCGCCCTGCACCCCGAGGTGCATGTGACGGTGAAGGCCAATGTTGCCCGTTCGGACGACGAAGCAGAGCTGCAGAGCCAGGGCGTCGACGTCATCGCGCAGATGAACGAAGAAGAGCGTGCCGAAGGCGAAGGCTTCACCGAAGCGCTCGACCCGGATCGCGAGCTTGGCGAACTTCCCCCGGCAGAAGATGCCGAAGAGGAAGCAGCTGCCGAGGAAGCTCCGGCCGCAGAAGAAGCCAGTGAAGAGGAACAGGGCTAAACCCTGTCCGCTCAATTCGCTGACGAAGAGGGGCGCCATCCTGCGGGATCGGCGCCCTTTTTCGTATTTCCAAGAAGAACAGACTGGCAAAAGCGAAGTAGATACCCAGCACAAGCAGGCCGGGCCTTCGCCACAGTATTTGCCAGCGATCGCCTCAGGCCCGAGGGTCAGTCGATCACTGCGAGGCCATCTCCTCCGGGACCTGCAGGCAACCTGCGCAAGATTTCGCCACTGGCAAAATCGATCTCCGCGATGACATCATCGGCCGTCTCTGCCGCATAGAGGCGTGAACCATCCTCCGAGAAGACCAGCGTCACCTGCACGGCATCACTGCTTCCCGAAACCGGGATGGTGCGGACTACCTCGTCAGAGAGCGTATCGATCACACTGATATCGCCGCTGCCGAAATTGGAGGTGGCGACATAGGTGCCGTCCGGATTTGCGGCGATACGGATGGGCACTTCGCCGACCGGGATCTCCGCTTCGATCTCTAGCGTAGCGGCATTGAGACGATAGATCACATTGTCCGAATTGGAGCCGACCCACAGCGTGTTGCCGTCGGGCGAGAGTGCCAGCGCCTCGGTCTGATCGCCGACCGTCTGCCGGGCGGCTTCCCTGCCCGTTACGAGATCGTATTTGACCACCACGCCGGTCGGGATGATCGTGCCCCAGGCGAAAGTGTGTTCGGCATTGACGGCGACCATATGTGGCCCCGTTCCGCCGCCGCCGATCTCGGTCAGTTCATGTTCTTCCCCGAGCGGATCGTCGATCACATAGAGCGAACCGCGCCCTTCGGCCCCGGCAACGATCCGGCCGTCGATGAGCCAGGCGGCACTGTGCACGCGCGCGCCCTCCCCCAGCTCGATACGCTCTACTCGAGCCAGGTCCTGCGTTGCATAGAGTTCGACGGAGCGGCCCGAGTAACAGGCAACCACGATCTGCGCGTGATCGGGCGAAACCGCCAGTTCATGCGGATTGCTGCACGTGTCCACGCGCGCCGTTTCCTCACCACTGGCAAGGTCGATGCGGGAGAGGGAATCACCCCTCTTATTGGCAACGAACAATGTCCCGGTCACATCTTCCGACGCGGTGGCCAGCATACCCTGGTCCTCTAGCGCAGAACATCCGCCGAGGGCTGCCAGCGCGACCCCGCAGCCCAATAAGATCCTCATTCTCGCCTCCCTGGCCGAGGAAACGCCCCACTTCCTGTATGAGTAAGACTACATAACCAAGTCGGCCAAGCGCGCTTCGACCAAATACGTGTCAGTCCGACAAGAAGCCCACCAGGGCCTGTCCCAGATCGGGCTTGGTGACACTTCCCATATGGTCGCCGGGGATGGCACGATAACGCCCGTCCGGCAGTGCCATGGCAAGGTCCCTGGCAGAGCCGTTGTCATTGTCCTTCAAGCCGCAGATCGCTGCGGTGCGCATGGTGATGGCCTCTAGTGCGCCGGGTTCCACGTCGCCTACAGATTGCAGCAAGAGCCGTGCGGCCACCCGATCCACCTTCATCTGCTTCATGAACTGGACCGAGTAGTAGGCCGGATCGCCGGGGCGCACCGTCTCGAAACGGTCGATCGCATCAATGAAGAAGTCCGCCCGCCGCACCCAGCCGGAAAGACCTGTCAGACCCATCCCGCACAGCGCCAGTCGCCGTGGTTCGAGACCGGCGATTACAGAGCTTGCCGCCGTGCGCGCACCGAGCGAGAAGCCGACCAGGTCGTAATCCTCGAGCTGCAAGGCATCGACCAGCGCCAGCACGTCACGCACCAACACGTCGCGCGGATAGGCGGCAGGGTCCTGCGGCTTGCCGCTTTCGCCATGGGCACGCAGGTCCGGCATGATCGCCTCGAAACCGGCATCGGCTAAGGCCTGCGCGTGGCCGAAATTGATCCAGTTCATCCAGGCGCTGGAAAACAGGCCGTGCAGCAGCAGGACCGGTCGACCGCTTCCCTCACGATGCACGGCGATAGGTGTGCCGTCGAAGCTTTCTATTATCTGCGGATCGCTCACATCTTCACTTCCGGCCTGGCCCATTTGAAAGATCGCCCAAGCATGGCGCGCGCATCTTCCTCGACCGGCTTGCCATGGGCCATGACGATCCTCTCAACCGGCCATTCCAGCATGCGCCCGACCTGTTCGCGCACCAGCTTCATTTTGGGGCGGAAAGTCATGCGCAAATCATAGGGCGCGCCACCATCTGCCCCTGCCAGGCGTATCAACCAGCGCAGCAGCGGGTTGTGAACGCGTTTGGGCTCGAAATTCTCGATCAGATCGGTGAGGATCAGGACATTACCACCCTGGACGAAGAATACTGCCTCGCTGACCATGGTCCCCGGTACCAGCAGGAAATCCACCTCATCCTGCCAGTCGAACCCGGCATCCAGTTCCAGCCTGTGATCGATGCGGAATGGACGCTTGGCCGTTTCGGCAAGGTCGGGCACGGCATAGGTCGTCGCTTGCGGGTAGCGCTCGATCCAGTCGGCCATGTACCAGTAATGGATCGAATTGGGTGCGATGAGGTGCTGCACCTCGCCAAGCGAATCCACCGCTTCGAACAGCCCCTCATCGGGAGCGATGGGCGAGTGTATCCAAAGGCCGCCACCGGTCAGCCGGACAATCGTCATGCGCGTTGGGAATGGCAGTTTGATCGGGCCGTAGGTCATGCGGATTTCCGGCCCATCGACGATCCACACGCCTTCCGCGAACCGCTTGGGTTCATTTAGCGGCGCGTAGGGATCAAATGCAGTCACGTGCCCCACCCTAACGGAAGAAGCAGTTCACGCCGGCCCAGAGACTGAACACGGCAGAATCGTCCAAGGCACCGTCGAACAATCCGCCGATGCTCATGCCATCGACATCTCCGATCACGAATTCGGGACCGAGCGTGCTGTCCCCGATCAGTACGACGCCTTCGGTCGCAAGCATTTCTTCGCGGGTCTGGTCGGGGACATAGGGATCGGTGGCGAACCAGCCGACGAACCTGTCGTCCTGGAAGTTGAGCGTGACACCGCGATACTCGGTCATCGCCATGGGGCCTGCAGGACATTCGTCATTCTCTCGGCGCTCCACGACACTGCCCAGCACCACGGCGAGCGTTGCCTCGGCCGCTGCCCGCTTGCTGCCAAAGGGCACTTCCAGCGCCGCATCGCCATCCTGCGGCGGCACGGTGATCCCGCTTGCCTGAAGGTCGATCTCGTCCTTGGCGCCGAGCGTCGAATCCGCCTCGGCTGGTGCTTCGGGCTCTGCCGCAGGCTCCTGCGCATTGCAGGCACCGAGGAGGAGAACCATCGCTACAGTGCCTGCCAAACGCATATTTCCTACCCTTATCCCTTCTTCAGGTGACGTCGTCCGAGCAGCTCGGCGATCTGCACCGCGTTCAATGCGGCACCCTTGCGAAGGTTATCGGAGACGCACCACAGCACAAGGCCGTTATCGACCGTCGGGTCCTCGCGCACGCGCGAAACGAAGGTGGCATAATCGCCCGCACATTCGACGGGGGTGACGTATCCACCGTCCTCGCGCTTGTCGACGAGCATGATGCCCGGCGCTTCGCGCAGCAATTCCTGCGCCTGCTCTGCCGAAATCTCGTTCTCGAACTCCAGGCTGATCGATTCGGAATGGCCGACAAATACCGGCACGCGCACACAAGTGGCCTGCACCTTGACCTTCGGGTCGAGGATCTTCTTGGTCTCGACGACCATCTTCCACTCTTCCTTGGTGAAGCCGTCATCCATGAACACGTCGATATGCGGGATCACGTTGAAGGCGATCTGCTTGGTGAAGGTCTTGGGCTCGACCGTATCGCCGACAAAGATCGCGCGGCTCTGCTCGAACAGCTCGTCCATGCCCGATTTGCCCGCGCCGGAAACCGACTGGTAGGTCGAGACGACCACGCGCTTGATCGTCGCGGCATCGTGCAGCGGCTTGAGCGTCACCACCATCTGCGCGGTAGAGCAGTTCGGGTTGGCGATGATGTTCTTCTTCGTATAGCCGTCGATCGCGTCAGGGTTCACTTCGGGCACGACTAGCGGCACGTCCGGGTCCATGCGGTAAAGCGAGCTGTTGTCGATCACCACGCAACCGGCCGCCGCCGCCTTGGGAGCATATTCCTTCGTCGGGCCGCTGCCACAGGCGAACAGGGCAATATCCCAGCCGGTGAAATCGAAATGCTCGATATTCTTGCACTTGAGCATCTTGCCGGTGTCGCCCAGCTCGATCTCCGTGCCATGGCTGCGAGGAGAGGCGACCGCGGCCACCTCGTCCATCGGGAATTCGCGCTCGGCGAGAATGGCGAGCATCTCGCGCCCGACATTCCCCGTCGCTCCGACCACTGCTACCCGGTAACCCATTATTCGATACTCCTGCTTGTTGCGGGCTCAGATAAAGCCCGCGAGATGAGCCGCAAGAACTAATGCGGCCGATAATGCTCCAACCATGCCCAGAATGGCCTGCCAGCGCCCCTCTTCCGCCACGCGCCAGCTCAGCCAGTTGACCAGCGCAAAGACGCCGAGAAAGACGAAACTGGCTGCCTGGACGAGGTTTTGCAGCCCGCCGATCACGGCGAGCAGCGCAGCGATTGCGCCGATGATAAGGACACCGGCCCAGGGCACGCCTTCCTTGTCCTCCCTGGAAAACAGGCGCGGAAGGTCACCGTGGCGCGAGACTTCGCTGGACAGGCGCGCTGTCGAAAACAGCGTGGCATTGATCGCCGATGCGGTGGACAGCGCCGCAGCGATGGTCACGCCGACAAAGCCTGTCTCGCCCAGTGCCTGCCGCCCGGCCTCGGCCAGTGCGATTTCCTTGTCCGCGACGATCTGGGAGGCACCCACCAGCATGGCGCAGCCAATGGCCACAGCAATGTAGACACAGGCCGTGCAGATGATCGCTAGCGACACAGCGCTTCTCAGCACGTGATCGGGATTGGCCATGTCGTCATAATCGTAGGCGAGCAGCTGGAAGCCCTCATAGGCCATGAAGACCGAGGCTGCGCCGATCAGCGCGCCTGTGAAACCGGGCGTCGATTGGTCGAGAGAAAGCATGTCCGGCTGCCAGCGGGCTATGCCGATCACCGCCAAAACACCGAGAACGGCCAGCTTGCCCCAGACGGCAAAGATCTCGACCCCGGCTGCCTCACCCACGCCCATCAGGTTTACCCCGGCGAGCGTGAGGATGGCGAGCGCTGCCGCTGCAGGCGCGAACCAGTGCGGCCCGCCCAGTGCATAGGCGAGATAGGCGCCGAACGTGTAGGCATAGACCGATACGGTAAGCGTGTATCCGAGAATCAGCACCCATGCGACAGGCGCGGCCATGCCGGCATGACCGGTCTCGCGCAGGAATGTGTAAGCCCCGCCCTCACGGCCAAAATGTGTAGTCAGGCGGGCATAGGAATAGCCGGTCGCCAGCGCGATAACCCCGCCGATCAGGAAGCTCAGCCAGGCCCAGGATCCAGCCAGCGAAATCACCACGCCAAGCGTGGCGAAGATGCCGCCGCCGATCATCCCGCCAACTGCCATGGCAAATGCGGCATTGAAGCCCAGTTTTCCCTTCGCCATTTGCCTTATTCCTGTCTTGCGGAAATGCGGTCCGAAGACCGAAAAGAATGTCGCGATAATTTCGTTAACGCTGCGTTTACCTAGCCGTTTCCAGAGCCATTAAAGCTTTTACGGCAAAGTCTTTTTACAGGCCGAAACGGGCATCCCTGGTCCCGCAGCCTGCCTTGGATCGATACTCGAGACATGAAAAAGGGGCGGCTCCGCCAGCGCGGAACCGCCCCTTTGAATTTGTCCCAAGGGATTGGGCGATTACTGGCTGACGTTTTCGCGTCGTTCGGCAATACGAGCGCGTTTGCCGGTGCGGCCGCGCAGGTAGTACAGCTTGGCCCGCCGCACGACGCCGCGGCGGACCACGGTAATCGAATCGATGTTCGGGCTGTAAAGCGGGAAGACGCGTTCCACGCCTTCGCCGAAGCTGATCTTGCGAACGGTGAAGTTGGAACCCATTCCGCGGTTGGAACGGGCGATAACGACGCCTTCGAAATTCTGGACACGGGTACGCGTACCTTCGACGACGCGCACACCCACGCGCACGGTGTCACCGGCGCGGAATTCGGGGATATCCTTCCCCTCGCTGAGTGCTCCGATGGCTTCTGCCTCGAGCTCCTGAATCAGACCCATGGTCTTGCTTCCTCAATCATCGCGCTGCGCATCAGAGGCAGGTCGGTCCCGAGCACCACTATGGCGCTCCCAAAGGTCCGGCCTGCGTGACCGTGTATCGTCTTCCGACTTTTGCTTTCGCCAAGCCGAAATCTTCGCATGATCCCCCGATCGCAGCACTTCAGGGATCGTGCGCCCTTCCCATTCAGCAGGTCGGGTATATTGCGGATACTCGAGAAGCCCCGTTTCGAAGCTTTCCTCGATACCGCTTGAAGGCGCGCCCATTACTCCGGGAAGCAGGCGAATGCAAGCATCCAATATGGCAAGCGCGGCAGGCTCTCCGCCCGAGAGGACGATATCGGCGAGTGAGACCTCCTCGACCGGCCTGCCTTCGAAGATTCGCTCGTCGAAACCCTCGAAACGGCCGCACAATATCGTCACTCCCGGACCCGCCGCCAGCTCGCGAATCCGCTCCTGCGAAATCGGACGCCCACGCGGAGTCATGGCGAGCACCGGACAGGCGGGCTGCTTGTCCAGAGCATGGTCGATGGCAGCGGCGAGCACGTCTGCTTTGAGCACCATACCTGCACCGCCGCCAGCCGGTGTGTCGTCCACCGTGCGGTGCTTGTCCTTGGCGAAATCGCGGATCTGCACCGTCTCGAGCGACCAGGCGCCTTCTTCCAGCGCCCTGCCCGCCAGCGATACGCCGAGCGGCCCGGGAAACATTTCCGGATAGAGCGTCAAGAGGGTTGCGGCGAAAGTCATGCCGCCGCCCTAGGACGCGCGGGGCCTCAGGGCAATGTCAGCCGCCGCAACCCCCGCAGCCGCCTCCACCGCAACCGCTGCCGCCATCGCTGCCGCAGCCGCTCCCGCCATCGCCCGAAGAGGCGCGCATGCGGTGGAAATCGCCAAAGGAGGATGTCGCGATCACGCCGGTGCCGAACAGCGCCACCGCCATGCCCGTTTCCGCGCCGGTCGGCGCCTGGCGCAGGCGCGCAGCGCGCGAGCGCGCATCCTTCCATGCCCGCTGCCCTTCCCTGGTCTGACGGTCTGTCGTCACCCAGCGGACCAGCGCCGAGACGGCGGTTATGATGAGGAAGACGACGAGGAAGCCGACCGGGCGGTCACGTTCGAGCCCGATATCGAGCTTGGTGTAGCCGAATGCGATTAGCAGCAAATAGGGAATGGCGGCGAAGAGCCCGATCTTGAGCGCCTCGCCCTTCTCCATCAGCACGCCGCGATTGACCAGCTTCGTGTCGATCTCCTCCGCCCGGTGGTTGGCGATCTTGCGCACTTGCGACCAGCGCAAGGGCGTTTCGAGCGCAAGGATGGCATTTTCGCTGGCATTCTGGCCGCTCGCGCCAGTCGCACGGTAAAGCTTCTTGCTCTTGTCGATCTGCAAGGCGCCGCGCGCCAGCATGCGCGCAACCAGCGTTTCGGCCAGCCTGTCCTTGTTGCCGGCGAGCACGGCGAGGTCTTCCTCGTCATCGAGGACGGCGAAATTGCCATCCGGACGCAGCCAGTTGGCAATCGCGAAACCGGCAATCATCGCGCCGAAATAGAGCACGGCATAAAGCGCGAGGAAGGCGCCGCCATACCAGTCGAACGGATTAAGTCCGGTCATGTTATCCTCCCAAGGACAAATCCCAGCACCAGCAATGCTGCAATGACTGCCAGCATTAGCACAATACCCCGCTTTTCCTTGAAGAAGATGACATCCTCGGGGTTAACGCGGAAGGCGCGCGGATGTTTGCCGAAACGCAAGCTCGCAGGCGACCAGATATCGGCAGGCGGAAGCTCGCAAAATGCCTCCTCATAGCTTTTCAGCGTCTGCGCATATTGCTCGAAATAGCGCGCCTTTTCGGTCTGCCCGCCCGCCGTGGGACCATGATGGAGCGGTGCGCCGAGTATCTCGGGACAAAAGCGGTCCCAATAGTCGCGGCTATAGGTCAGGTGCAGGTGCCATGCCTGGTCGACTTGGTCGGACGGTGTGACTTCGTGCCCGGCCGTGCGGGCAAGATAGCAGAAGCGCTTATATTCACGGATCACGCGCGCGGCGTAGTCCACGCTCCAGCGGTTTTCGCGCGCCAGCCGGTCGGCAAAGGACAGCGCGGCACCCTCGGGCCCGATCTCATAGGATTCGAGCCTGTGCCAGAGCGTTAAATCGAATGCTGGCTTCGCGTCAGCCATCTGCCCCGATCAGGGCGGGATCCTCGCTGCTGTCGCCAAGAAGGGGGGCCTGGCCATCCTTCGCTTCGGCATGGCGCGTAATCATCCACGCTGCCGGAAGGCACAGGATCGCGAGCATGATTGTTGTCGCGATCAGCGCAACAAAAGCGATGGCGAACTCGGAAGTATCCTCGATATCGCCCTCAAACAGGAAGCCGGCAAAGGCGATCGACATGGGCAGCATGGCGGCAAAGCTGCCAGCGGTGATGATCCGTCGCACACGCGACCAATTGGGCTTGAGCAGGTGCAGGCCAAGCGCCGAGCCGGCTGACAGTCCACCGAGTAGCGCAAGAATGCCGATAATCGAGGCGATCCAGATTGCGAGTTCCATAAGACTTAAGTCCCGTACATCGTCCCGGGAGGTGTATTAGCCTTATAAGGCGGCTGACTCAAGCCTCGGCGAATTCTGAGGTTACGATCAGTCTCTCATCATCCCAATCAGGCACGGCTTCGGCGCGCATGGGGACCATGAAACGCTTGTTGTTGGGCCGTTCGATCTCGATCACGTCGCCCGCGCCGAAATTCTCCACCGCCACCACAGTACCGAGCGTTTCCCCATTATCGGAGACAGCCGCTAGGCCGATCAGATCGGCATGGTAATACTCGCCCTCGGCGAGCGCAGGCAGAGAGGAACGCGGCACGGTGAGCACCGTCCCGCGCAATTTCTCGGCATCGTTGCGATTGGAAACCTGCTCGAAGCGGGCGATTGCCCCGCCCTTATTGTCGTCGCGCACCTTCTTCAGGGTCAGCGCGCCGTCATTGAAGCTCTTATGCGGTTTCAGCGATGCGAGCCCATCGCCGAAAAGCTTCAGGCGGACTTCGCCCGTCACGCCATGCGCGCCGGTAATGGCGGCCAGCGTGACGGGCTTGTCCAACTCGGATTACTCCGCAGCCTTCTCTTCTTCAGCCGGTGCTTCCTCAGCGGGAGCTTCCTCGGCAGCAGCCTCTTCGGCCGGTGCTTCCTCAGCAGCAGCAGCTTCCTCGGCCGGAGCCTCTTCGGCTGCGGCTTCTTCAGCCGGTGCTTCGGCAGCGGCCTTTGCTTCTTCCTCGGCAGCCTTGGCGGCTTCTTCGGCTTCAGCGATCTTGGCCGCCTTTTCCTCGGCGCGTTCCTTGGCAGCTTCGCCCGGTTCGGCCTTCTGCGGGTTGTTCTTCGGCGCACGCTCCTTGATGCCGGCAGCATCGAGGAAACGGGCAACGCGGTCGCTGGTGGTGGCGCCAACGCTCAGCCAGTAGCGGGCGCGGTCCTCGTTCAGCTTGACGCGGTTTTCGTCATCCTTGGGGAGCATCGGGTTGTAGGTACCGATCTGCTCGAGATAGCGGCCATCGCGCGGCTTGCGGCTGTCTGCGGCGACGATGCGGTAATAGGGACGCTTCTTGGCGCCACCGCGCGAAAGACGGATTGTAACTGCCATTGTATCTAACCTTTCCAGTCCAAATCTTTGAAATTACTTCTTGTTCAACAAATTCTGTAAATCGGGCGGAAGGCCTCCTGCACCGCCGCCGGGAAGGCCGGGAAGCCCACCAGGCGCAGCGCCGCCACCCATCCCACCGGGCATGCCACCACCCCCGCCGCCGAACATGGCGGCAAGGCCCTTGAGCCCGCCCATCTTCTTGATCTGCTTCATCGCGCGGCCCATTTCCTGGTGCATCTTGAGGAGCTTGTTGATCTCCTGCACCGAGGTGCCCGAACCGGCCGCAACGCGCTTCTTGCGCTTTGCGTTCATCAGTTCGGGGCGCGCGCGCTCCTTCTTGGTCATGGAACCGATGATGGCATCCATGTGCACCAGCACCTTGTCGTCCATGCCCGACTGAGCCATCGCCGCCTTGGCCTTCTTCATGCCCGGCATCATGCTCGCCAGCATTCCAAGGCCGCCCATCTTCTGCATCTGGGAAAGCTGGGTGCGCAGGTCGTTCATGTCGAACTTCCCCTGCATCATCCGCTCGGCCATCTTGTCGGCCTCTTCGCGGTCGACGACTTCGGCAGCCTTTTCGACCAGCGAAACGACATCGCCCATGCCAAGGATGCGGTCGGCAACGCGCGCCGGGTGGAAACGCTCGATCGCGTCGATCTTTTCGCCGGTACCGGCAAACTTGATCGGCTTGCCGGTGACCGCGCGCATGGACAGAGCCGCACCGCCGCGGGCATCGCCGTCCATGCGGGTCAGCACGACACCGGTCAGCGGTACTTCCTCGGTAAAGCTCTTGGCGACATTCACCGCGTCCTGGCCTGTCAGGCTGTCGACGACGAGCAGCACTTCTGCCGGATCGGAAACGCCGGCGACGGCCTTCATCTCGGCCATCAGCGCTTCGTCGACATGCAAGCGGCCTGCCGTATCGAGCAACAGCACGTCGACATTCTGCAGTTTCGCGGATTCGAGCGCGCGCTTGGCGATATCGACCGGCTGCTGGCCCTGCACGATCGGCAAAGTGGCGACACCGGCCTGTTCGCCCAGCACGGCAAGCTGTTCCTGCGCTGCCGGACGGTTGACGTCGAGCGAGGCCATGAGCGGCTTCTTGCCGTTCTTGTCCTTGAGCAGCTTGGCGATCTTGGCGGTGCTGGTGGTCTTACCCGAACCCTGCAGGCCGACCATCATCACCACGGCGGGCGGACGGACATCGAGATTGAGCGGGATAGCGTCCGAGCCCTCGCCCACATCCGCGCCGCCGAGCATCTCGATCAGTTCGTCATTGACGATCTTGACCACTTGCTGGCCCGGCTTGACCGATTTGAGGACCTTCTCGCCCACGGCCTTTTCGGTAACGCGGGCGATGAAGTCGCGCGCGACGGGCAGCGCCACGTCCGCTTCCAGGAGCGCCACGCGAACTTCGCGCATGGCATCGCGCACATCCTGCTCTCCGAGCGCCCCGCGCCCGCGCAGGCGGTCGAAGACGCTGTTCAGATTGTCTGACAGGCTGTCGAACATGTGCCTCAAAACTCCTTCTCACTGGCGAACCAGTGATAAACGCGAAAAACGCCGGCGGACGAGAACTCGTCGGCCAGCGTGCGAATTTCCTATACGAAATCCGACTGTTTCAGGTTGAATGGTGGAGCCTAGCGGGATCGAACCGCTGACCTCTACAATGCCATTGTAGCGCTCTCCCAGCTGAGCTAAGGCCCCGTTCCATTCATGTTCCGCACCCGGCCGGGAGGCTTATGGATGCGGTTCCCCTCGCGGGGAGGTGGCCCAATATTGCCGAACCTCCCAAAGCGCAAGTGGGAATTACATATCAGTTATCGTCGTCACCGTCATCGTCCGACGCGGTATCGACGCCGAGGTCGTCATCGCCGCCCAGATCGACATCGTTGTCGGGCGAATCATCGTCCTCGTCGATATCTTCCAGATCGTCATCGGCGAGATCGCTATCGCTCTTCTCGTCTTCTTTCTTCTTCTCTTCCTCGAACGGAATCGGCTGCTTGGACTTGAGCACGGGCTCGGGCGTCCATTCATTGCCGCATTCGATGCAGGTGACCGGGTCTTCCTTGCCCAGGTCGTAGAAGCGTTCCCCGCATTTGGGACAGGTGCGCTTCGTGCCCCATTCTGGCTTTACCATATAGATGTCCTCAATCGTCCGCCCTTGGGCGAACTGCGTAGCAAAAAATCACGTGACTTGATGGATGCCGCCTCTTGTCAAATCAAGAGCCGGAATCAAGAGCGGGCGCGCCTTGCCATAGGGCCGTGTCGCTGTCAAAGACGCGCGCACTTTATCGCCCCTTCCTTACGGAGAAACCGTGTCCGCACCAGCAGATAGTGACCCGACACCGCGCACCTTCGCCGCCATGGGGCCGCTAACGGGCCGCATCCGCGTGCCGGGCGACAAGTCGATCAGCCATCGCTCGCTCATGCTCGGTGCATTGGCGGTGGGCGAAACGCGGGTGACCGGCCTGCTCGAAGGCGAGGACGTACTCGCCACGGCTGCCGCCATGCGGGCCATGGGCGCGACAATCAATCGCGAGGAAAACGGTACCTGGTCGATCCACGGCGTGGGCGTTGGCGGATTGCTCCAGCCTGCACAGCCGCTCGACATGGGCAATAGCGGCACGAGCACGCGCCTGCTGATGGGCCTCGTCGCCAGCCATCCGATCACCGCCACTTTCGTGGGCGATGCGAGCCTCTCCAAGCGCCCGATGGGCCGGGTGATTGATCCGCTGAGCCAGATTGGTGCGGAATTCGAGGCCAGCGAGGGCGGTCGCCTTCCCCTCACCCTGCGCGGTATTTCGCCCGCCATGCCGACTACCTACCGCCTGCCCGTGGCCTCGGCGCAGGTGAAAAGCGCCGTGCTGCTGGCGGGCCTCAACACCGCCGGAACCACCACCGTGATCGAGCCAGTGCCGACGCGCGACCATTCGGAACGCATGCTCAAGGGCTTTGGCGCAGATCTCTCGGTCGAAGAGAAGGATGGCGAGCGGGTGATCACGCTCAAGGGCGAAGCAGAACTGAAAGCCCAGACCATCACCGTGCCGGGCGATCCTTCCAGCGCCGCCTTCTTCGTGGTCGCGGCCCTGCTCGTTCCGGGAAGCGACCTCGTGGTCGAGAATGTCGGCCTCAATCCCACGCGCGCCGGCCTGTTCGATGTACTGCGGCAGATGGGTGGCTCGATCGAGGAATTGGACCGGCGCGAAGTCGGCGGCGAACCGGTGGCGGACCTCCGCGTGCGGTATTCAAAGCTGAAGGGCATCGCGGTGGATCCTGCAGTCGCACCCTCGATGATCGACGAATTCCCCGTTCTCTTCGTCGCTGCGGCGCTGGCAGAGGGCGTTACAACCACAACCGGCCTCGACGAATTGCGCGTCAAGGAATCGGATCGCCTCACCTCCATGGCCGAGGCGCTCGCCGCCGCAGGCGTACAGCTGGAAGAGCACGAAGACGGCCTGACAATCCATGGCAGCGGCGGCGCTCCGCTACGCGGCACGGCCAATGCGCGGGTCAAGACGCATCTCGACCACCGTATCGCCATGGCGATGGCCATTGCCGGGCTTGCCAGCACAGATGGCGTGCTGGTCGACGATACGCGCCCCATCGCCACCAGCTTTCCGACATTTGCGGACTTGCTCGAACAGGCCACTGCCTCCAGATAGTCAGCCTTTACTGCAACGGAGAAGTCCGATGACCACCCGCTCAATCCGCAACTTGCTGGCCCCCGTCCTGATGACGCTTGCCGCCTGCTCGAGCGCGGCACAGGCAGCAGCCTACACCATGTTCAAGGACCCCAATTGCGGGTGCTGCGATGAATGGGCCGAGCATGTGCGGGAAGGCATGCATGCCGAGGTTTCGGTTACGCAGAGCGCTGACATGGCGGGCGTCAAGGACATGCACGGTGTGCCTGCCGAGCTGCGGTCGTGCCACACCATGATCGTCGAAGGCTATGTGATCGAAGGCCATGTGCCTGCCGCAGACATTGCCCGCCTGCTCGAAGAACGTCCCGCCGGCGTGGTCGGACTTGCTGTCCCGGGGATGCCGATCGGCTCGCCCGGCATGGAAATGGGCAACCAGGTCCAACCCTACCAGGTCATCGCCTTTGGCGAGGCAGGCTACTCCGTCTTCGCCAGCTATGAGTGAGGTTGGCGGCCGGTGACAACCGAGCTCGATATCTATTCGCTAGTGGGCTTTGTCGGCACCGCCTGCATTATCGGTGCCTATTTCTACTTGACCGCTTCGGACAAGCCGAACCCGTGGATCCTGCACGGCGTAAACCTGACCGGCGCGGCGCTGCTGACAATCTCGCTGCTGGTCCACACCAATTGGCCCAGCCTCGTCCTGGAAGGCTTCTGGGCGGCGATTGCCATCTGGGGCCTGTCCAAGGCTTGGCGCGGCCGCACGAAGGCGCCATGATCCTCCGCCGCGTTCTGGCTGCCATGATCCTGTTCGCCTTTGCCATCGGCTCCTCACTCTACTGGGCGGACTGGACGCTCGATCCGAGAACCCTGGCGGTGAATTGCATCGTCGCCGTGCTTGGCCTTGTCCTGCTTCATTTCCGCTGGCGCGCCGGCGAACGCAAGATCGTCACGCCCAAACAGGGGAAAGACACATTCTCATGATCATTGCCGTCGATGGACCTACAGCTTCGGGAAAGGGCACGATTGCCAAGGCGCTGGCACGGCATTTCGGCCTTCCGCATCTCGATACCGGCCTGCTCTATCGCGCGGTCGGCTACCAGGTATCGCTCTATGGTGGAGATCCGAACGATCCCGCAGAAGCCCTGGGAGCAACCAACTTCCCCGACGAACTGCTCGGCCATCCCGAATTGCGCAGCGAGGCGACCGGCGGGCTGGCGAGCCGCGCTTCCGTCCATCCAGGCGTTCGAAAGGCCCTGTTCGAGCGGCAACGCGATTTCGCCACGCAGCCGAACGGCGCAGTGCTTGACGGTCGCGACATCGGCACGGTGATTGCCCCCGAGGCTGATGTAAAGCTGTTCGTCACGGCCAGCGTCGAGGCGCGCGCCAAACGTCGTTGGGCGGAAATGCGCGCGCGCGGCGAAAGCCATACACTGGTGGAGATCGAGGACGATTTGCGTCGCCGCGACACCCGCGACACCACGCGCAAGGACGCACCGCTGATCCCAGCCGAGGATGCTTTCCTGCTCGATACGTCGGAGATGACGAAGGAAGAAGCGATTGCTGCCGCAATTGCCGTGGTCAACGAGGCGACCGGGCAGACGCCCTGCCCTTAGGCGATATCTTTCTCGTACCGGGCATGCTGGTCGAGTGCGTGCTTGAGATTGCGACACAGTCCCATGGCAAAGCCCAGTTCAACAACCACGAATATCGGCCCGACCAAGAGACTTTTCAGATCGTCGAGGAAGGCAGGTTTGCGCCCCTCATAGGCGTGGCCGACGAGCTGGAAGACCCAGCCGACCACGAAGAGACCGATACCGTTTTCGAGCCACTCCCATGTCGACATGGAAGCGATGACAAACCCGGCCCAGGCGCAAATTGCGAGCAGCGTCGTCATCACCAGGCCGAGCGCGATATCGAGCCGCAAGTAATAGAGCGCGGCCAGAGCCGACAGCACGATTGCCGGGGTCAGCGGAAATCCGCCAAATTCCCATGCCGGGCGCGAAAGCAGGACCTCCACGGCCAGGAAGATCATCGGAATGCCGACAAGGTGCGTGACCACGTTCCTGCGATCGCGGTGATACTCGCCATAAGCAGCAAGATTGCGAACAAGCGGGCTCATTGTTTGAACTCCTCTCCCCGCGAGCACTTTCCTACAAAAAAGCGGCAGGAACAAGATGCCCGCCATGTGCTCCCCTCTTCCTTTCCCGAATGTGCCATTTCGAACCGGCAGGTGCATGGCTGGACCAGCGGTAGGGGATTTCCCTCCAGGACAGTGTGTCAGGTGTGAGGGGTTAGCCCAATTGCCGCCACGCCTTCGGTGCGCTTTTCCTTGCGTCGCGGCCGGTTTTCGCCTAGGCGCGCGCCCGTCTGACGGACAGGAAACAGGTCCGCAGCACGCTAACCACGCATGGTCGGCATCCTACCGGGGCGCAACGTCGCCCGAAACATGCGTGATTGCTGCTGCTTCCATGCCCGGCCCCGAAGGCGCCTGCACCGGCATACGGCCGCGCAGGCAGTTCGGCCCTTTGGCCCACCAAGGCAATGGTGCTGCGGTGGAGAAAGACCGGCGGATGAACCGCCCGGCCGGAAAAACGAATTTGAGTTAGGAAACCCATTTTTATGGCAAGCACAGCCAATCCTACCCGCGATGATTTCGCGGCTCTCCTTGATGAACAGCTCGGCGGCGCCGAGGGCGGCTTTGAAGGCCGCGTCGTCAAGGGCACTGTCACCGCAATCGAAAACGGCATGGCCATTATCGATGTTGGCCTGAAGAGCGAAGGCCGCGTCAACCTGCGCGAATTCGCCCGTGGCGAAGACGAGCACGGCCTTGAAGTCGGCAGCGAAGTCGAAGTGTTCGTCGACCGCGTCGAAAATGCCGATGGCGAAGCCATGCTCAGCCGCGACCGCGCCCGCCGCGAAGCTGCCTGGGACAAGCTGGAAAGCGAGTTCGGCGAAGGCAAGCGCGTCGAGGGCCGCATCTTCGGCCGCGTGAAGGGTGGCTTCACCGTCGATCTCGACGGCGCCGTAGCCTTCCTGCCCGGTTCGCAGGTCGACATCCGTCCGGTGCGCGACGTGACCCCGCTGATGGACATGCCACAGCCGTTCCAGATCCTGAAGATGGACCGCCGCCGCGGCAATATCGTCGTTTCGCGCCGCGCCGTTCTGGAAGAAACCCGCGCCGAACAGCGCAGCGAGCTGATCGACGGTCTCGCCGAGGGCCAGGTCGTCGACGGTGTGGTCAAGAACATCACCGATTACGGCGCCTTTGTGGACCTGGGCGGTATCGACGGCCTGCTGCATGTCACCGACATGAGCTACAAGCGCGTCAATCACCCTTCCGAGGTGATCGAGATCGGCCAGACCGTGACCGTGCAGATCATCCGCATCAATGCCGACACGCAGCGCATCTCGCTGGGCATGAAGCAGCTTGAAAGCGATCCCTGGGAAGGCGTTGGCGCCAAGTACCCGGTTGGCATCAAGGTCAACGGCACCGTCACCAACATCACCGAATATGGTGCGTTCGTGGAACTGGAGCCGGGCATCGAAGGTCTGGTCCACGTTTCCGAAATGAGCTGGACCAAGAAGAACGTTCACCCGGGCAAGATCGTCTCGACGTCGCAGGAAGTCGAAGTGGTCGTCCTCGAAGTCGATTCGGACAAGCGCCGCATTTCGCTCGGCCTCAAGCAGGCCCAGCGCAATCCGTGGGAAGAATTCGCCGAAGCACATCCGGTCGGCTCGACCGTGTCGGGCGAAGTCAAGAACGCCACCGAGTTCGGCCTGTTCATCGGCCTGCCGGGCGATGTCGACGGCATGGTCCACATGTCGGATATCGCATGGGGCATTTCGGGCGAAGACGCGCTGGCGCTGCACCGCAAGGGTGAAGAGGTCCAGGCCGTCGTGCTCGACGTGGACATCGAAAAGGAACGCATCAGCCTCGGCATGAAGCAGCTCGAAAAGGGCGCTCCGGCAGAGGGCGGCGCTGCCGGCTCCGCGCTGCGCAAGGGCCAGGTCGTCACCGTCACCGTTCTCGAAGTCCGCGATGGTGGCCTCGAAGTGCAGGTTGGCGACGATGGTGCGACCGGCTTCATCAAACGTTCGGATCTCGGCCGCGACCGCGACGAACAGCGTCCGGATCGTTTCCAGACCGGCCAGAAGGTCGATGCCATGATCACCGGCTTCGATCGTTCGAAGAAGCCGAACTTCTCGATCAAGGCACACCAGATCGCCGAAGAGAAGGAAGCCGTGGCACAGTTCGGCTCGGCCGACTCCGGTGCCTCGCTGGGTGACATTCTGGGCGAAGCGCTCAAGAAGAACGACTAACTGCGTTCACCCTCCGAGGGTCCAAGATCGGCCCGTCCGTGACAATCGCGGGCGGGCCTTTCTTACATCTGGCGCTCGTGTAGACTGCAGCGATGCAAGCAAGTCCCTTCCTCATGTTCCAAGGCCAAGCAAAGGCTGCGCTGGAACTGTGGCAATCCGCCGTGCCCGGATTCGAGATCCTGGAACTGACCGAATTTCCTGAAGGCGAAATGGCAGGCCAGGTTATGTCCGCCCGCATTCGCATAGGCGGATCGGAGTGGATGCTGAATGACAGCCCACCGGTGCATGACTTCGGCTTCACTCCGTCGAGCTCGATCTTCATTGATTGCGACAACGAGCCTCAGCTCCTCTCGCTGGCAGACAGGCTCGGCGATGGCGGCAATGTGCTCATGCCGGTCGACAATTATGGTTTCAGCGCGCTGTTCACCTGGGTGGCCGACCGCTTCGGCGTCAGCTGGCAGCTCAACCTCCCAGGCGGGGGCGACTGATATGAGCACCCTGGAAATCCACCAGTTTCCCTGCCTGTCCGACAATTACGGCTATCTCGTCCACGATCCAGCCAGCGGCGAGACGACCTGTATCGATACGCCCGAAGCAGACGAATACCTGAAGCAGGCCAAGGCCAAGGGCTGGCAGATCACGCAGGTTTGGAACACGCACTGGCACCCGGACCATGCAGGCGGGAACGAAGCAATCAAGGCTGCGACCGGCTGTACCATTTCCGCACCGCTGGTAGATTCGGACAAGATTGCCGGCTTCGACCGGACCGTGCGCGACGGCGACCTGCTCAAGCTGGGCGAGCATACCGCGCAGGTGATCGATGTGGGCGGCCACACAATGGGCCATATCGCCTATCACCTGCCCGACAGTGCAATTGCCTTCGTCGGCGATGCGTTGTTTGCGCTGGGCTGCGGACGCATGTTCGAAGGTACCGCACCGCAATTCTGGGACAGCCTGCTGCGGCTGCGTCACCTACCGCCCGACACCACGCTCTATTGCGCGCATGAATATACCGCCGCAAATGCGAAGTTCGCACTGCATGCCGATCCGGACAATGACGAATTGCGCGCCTATGCGCACGAGATTGCGCTCAAGCGGTCGCGCGGCGAACCGACGGTTCCCTTCCCGCTCGAACGCGAGATCGCGACCAATCCTTTCCTGCGAGCGGATGCGCCGGAAATGCAGGCCAAATGGGGCGGCGGGCTGCCCTTTGAGACCTTCGCTGCCCTGAGGGCAGCGAAGGACAATTTCTAGCACCTATCAGTATGCCAGCGTGAAGCGCGACCGGCTGTGGTCGTGGTTCTCCAGCTCGTCGACCATGGCGATGGCAAAGTCGGCATAGGAGATATTGCTTTCGCCCTTCTCGTCCACGACGAGCTCGTCCTTGCCCAGGCGGAAGCTGCCGGGCCCCTTGCGCTCGCCCTCGAAGATATTCATCGCCGGGGAGAGGAAGGTCCAGTCCGTGCCCTCTTCCTTGCGCAGCTCGTCGAGGAAATCGATCGCCGGCTTGACGATCGGCTTGAGGAAATCGGGGAAGCCCTCGGCGTCATAGAGCATCACGCCATCGGCATTGTTGAGGCTGGCCGCACCGCCCATGACCAGCAGGCGATCGACGCTCGCCTTCTTCACGGCCGACAGCAGCGTGGCGGAGGGAACGTCGAAATGGATCGCGCTGATAACCGCATCGACACCCTTGATCAGGCCGGCAAGCTCGTCTGCATTGGAGGCATCGCCGGGCCTTTGCGTGATGCCCTCACCGCTCGGCAAGGTTTCGGCATTGCGGCCGATGGCGACCACTTCATGCCCGCGTGAAACGAGTTCCTTGGTGATCTCGGACCCGCCCTTGCCGCTGGCTCCCAGGACTGCGACTTTCATGATGGTCTCTCCCATTATCTAGGTTTCGCGCGTGGTTAGCGCGCTCACCGGACGCACGCAAAGAAAAACCCCGCCGAAGCGGGGCTTTCCGATTGGCTTTTCGCGATCGGCTCAGAGGCCGGAGATAACCTTGTCTGCCAGTGCCTTGTCGGCTTCGGCATCGTGCTTTTCGGAGATCAACGCAGCAGCAGCAGCAGTCGAAGCATCGGCGGCCTTGGCGCGCAATTCGTCCAGTGCCTGACGCTCCGCAGCGGCGATCTTGTCGGAAGCCATCTGCTCGCGACGGGCGATGACTGCCTTGGTATCGGCAGTAGCCTTCTTGACGATCGCATCGGCCTCGGCCTTGGCGTTCTCCAGCATGGCCGCCGCGTCCTTTTCGGCGTTGGCGATCTTGGCCGCATATTCCGCGCGCAGGGCTTCTGCCTCTTCGCGCAGCTTCTTCGCTTCGTCCAGGCTTTCGCGGATCGCAGCGATCTTGCTGTCGAGACCACCGGCAATAGCCTTGTGGACGCCCTTCCAGACCAGGATTAGCAGGAAGACCAGCATCGCAAGGCCGACCCAGCCGCCCGGCCCGAAGATGAAGCTCGGACCTTCTGCGTGGCCGCCATCAGCCTCGGTATGCGCACCGCCTTCCATGGCATGCTCCATTGCCGGATCTTCGGTGGTGAAGAGCTCTGGGGGGCCGCTATGTTCTGCCGGATTAGCCATTGGCCATCGCCTTCTTCACGGCCGCTGCAGCAGCCGGCTTGGTCACTTCGATACCGGCAAGACGCGAAACAATGTCCTGCGCCGCTTCGCTGGCCACGCTTTCGATCTCCGCCGCGGCTTCGTCACGTGCGGCAGCAATCCGTGCCTCGGCCTCTTCGGCGCGGGCGTCGATCTTGGCCTGGGCCGTGGCGAGCTTCTTCTCGGTCGAGGCCTGGGCCTTGGCCTTGGCCTCGTTCACCAGGGCATGGGCGGCAGCGCGATTTTCGTTCTCGCGATTGCGCCACGCCTCTTCCTGCTCGTCGGCCGCTTCGCGGGCAGCCTGGGCGGCGGCGAGGTCATCGGCGATCTGCTTGTCGCGCAGGCCGACCGTATCCATCACCTTGGGCACCATGCCGCGTCCGACGACGAAGAAGACCGCGCCAAAGATGACCAGCAGCCAGAAGAGCTGGCTGGACCATACTTCGGCAAGTTGGGCTATCTGTGGCATAGGCGGATTCCGGGTGTCCTGGGCTTAACTGATCGTTTCCCGGCCGGTGCATAATCACCAGCCGGGCAAGAACTTGTCGCTTAGGCGACGAAGATCAGGATCATGGCAACGACGAACGCCAACAGGCCGAGAAGCTCGGCAGCGGCGAAGCCGATGAACAGGCGGCCCTGCTGGCCGTCTGCGGCGCCCGGGTTGCGCAGGGCGGATTCGAGGAACGAACCGAAGACGTTACCCACACCGATGGCGGCCATGCCGGCACCGATAGCAGCGAGACCCGCACCGACGAGCTTTGCAGCTTCTGGATCCATTACAATTTCCTTTCGTTGAAACCTGACTGATTGAAAGTGTGATTAGTGAAGGTTTTCCGCGTCGTTGATATACAGCGACGTGAGAAGAGCGAAAACATAGGCTTGGATACCGGCGACGAGGATCTCGAGCGCGCAGATCGCCAGCATCAGGACGAAGGCCGGAGCGCCAATGGCGAGGCCCCAGACGGCGCCGGCATTGGACGAATCGATTACGAAGCTCGCCAGCACTTCAAGCAGCACGTGGCCGGCCATCATGGCCACGAACAGTCGCAGGCCAAGGCTGAAGGGGCGGAACAGGAAGGAAATCAGCTCGATCACGAAGATCAGCGGGATCATCGGCACCGGCGTGCCATGCGGCACGAACAGGCTGAAGAAATGCAGCCCATGCTTGGCAAATCCGATGATCAGCACGATGGCGAAGGTCATGATCGCCAGCACACCGGTAATGGTGAAATGGCTGGTGAAGGTGAAGGCATGGAGTCCCGCCATCGCCAACGGCAGCGGGATCAGGCCCAGCAAATTGGCGAAGAGGATAAACATGAACAGGCTGAAGATGTAGGGGACGTACTTCTTGCCCGCCTTGCCGATATTGGCTTCGAGCATGTCGTCAATGAAGCCGGTGAAGACTTCCACCGCCATTTGCCAGCGCCCGGGAACCAGCTCGCGCTTCAGCCCGCCAAGCACGAATGCCCATAGCGCCACGGCTGCAATCAGCATCCACAGCGCGCTGTTGGTAAAGGCAATGTTGAAGCCTGCCAGCTCCCAGTTTGCCGAGCCGAACATCGGCTCGATCATGAACTGGTGCATCGGATCGACCTTGGCCGTTTCGCCTGCCACGTTGTTTTCGTGCCCCTAAAAGCCAGAACCGCGCCTGTTGGACTATTTGTCCGAGGGCGGGCTCGAAATCCGGATAATGCTCCTGAAGCCGACGACTATTCCGAGGAACAGCATCACCAACAGACCCCAGGGCGACGTGCCGGCAAACCAGTCTATGGTCCAGCCAACCACCGCACCGCCGAGAATTCCCCCGAGAAGGTAGCTGAGCACGCGACTGCCGAGCTTTTCGCTCTCGCTTGCTCCCTTAACGGTCGGCCGGTTGCGCTCATCTTCCCGCTCGCGCGCAGCTCTTAGCCGCTCTTCGAGCGCGTCGATCCGCGCATCCTCACCGATGAATTCCCGTGCGGGTTTCTCGTCGCTCATGCCATCTCCTCTAGCAAGGTTTTGACACGGGCATAAGAGGTACCCGCCAAGGGCGCCGCCCCCTTAGGCGGGGGTCATATTCGAGTCAACCGGTGGAGGCCCCTTTCGAGGGGGATTTCTTCGCATCTGCGAAGGGACGCGCCTGACGGCCCCTACGGACAGCGGGGATCGCGCTGTGGTGGAGCCGAAGTGCGGGTCTGCCACGAACCGTCGGGCGCCTGGTATTTTTCCCCCGGTGTGGTGTTGGAAATGGCCAGGCAACCTGCGGTCAGGGCATATTCTTCCAGCGTCGCGCCCTGTGCCTGTGCGCGCTCGGCATAGACCGCCCGGCGGCGAATGTTGATGTCGTCCACCATGGACTGCAAATCGGGCGTCGCGGAACCGACAATGCCGAGATAGCCGTCCATCTTCTCACCCACCTGCCCGGCCGCACGAGCAGCAGCATAGGCCGGATCGCGCTGGGCCAGTGCCGGAACGGCGATGGAGCCGGCAGCCATGGCCGCAAGGGCGGCGCCGAAGATCGTGCGGCGGATCATATTCTTGTTCATTCCTCGCTCCATCAGAAGATGTCTGCGTTCTGTTCGATCGCATTCCCGGCATCCTCTGCCAGGCGGTAAATCACTTCCTGTGTGATGTTGATGTTGAGTTCGATCACAATCGGTTTGTCCGGTGCCTCGAGATTGATGCACCCGCCGAGTGGGATCGATCCCGCCAGCACAATCACGCCCAATCGCTTTCCAAGCCCCCCGATCATGCGCCCTATATGCGCTGAGGAAGCTCGACTGGTCAATTTCGCAGATATCATGGCGTGGCCTCGCTTTCGGGGGGCTGAATGGCGGATTCATCGGAATTGCTGCCTTCCGCGGCCGCGGCAGCTTCGGCTTCGCGCTGCTCTACTTCGCGAAAATCGGTGGTCTGGCGCAGTCGCATACCGTCATCGGTCAGCAGGCCCAGGCTGCGCGGATCGCGCACGGCCGATGGATCGTAAAGCGACCTGGTGGTCGACATGAGCTGGTAGAAGGGCGCGCGCACATTCACCAGAAGCCGGATCGGCAGCTTGGCAATCTGCCTCGTGATGAAATTGGTCTGCGCAGTCTCACCCTGGCGGATCCCGTCGAAACGCACCTGCGTGACCAATTCGCCCGTCAGCGGGCCGTTCATGACGATTTCCATCCGGTTATATTGCAGGTCGCGCAGCGCACTGAAGGCAAAATTGCCGATTGCCGACAGGTCTTCATAGGTCAGCTGGCCGACATAGGAGACATTGCCTCCCGGCGGCCGGGCCGACAGCGTGCCGCTTTCAAGCTGACCATTGCCCATCTCGTCGAAAACGATCGGGATCGAACCGTCGAACGTGCCCGTTGCGGCAAGATTGTTCAGCTCCATGTGCTCGACGAAGCGAGATGCCTCCAAACCCTCGATCTGGAACACGTAGCGCCGCACCTCGCTGGCGCCGATATTCATGGTGAGCGGGCGCATGGACAGCCGTCCGCCAAGGAATGGCCAGCTGGCATCTTCCAGCCGCAACACCGTACCATCTGTCAGCGAAAAGCCGACTTCGCCATCGGTCACTTCGATACCCGGATTGATCGCCCGTATCGCGATGCGCTGGTTAGGAGCGGTCGTGAGCCCGAGCAGATCGGTGAAGTGGACCGTGCCGCTGGCGCCCTGCACCGGGCCGAAGGCTGCCGCGAGATCAAGCGATTCGGAAGAGAAGCTGCCGCTGCTGGTGATTTCCTCTTCGGTCCAGTCGATCCGTCCTTCGCCCGTCACCGTGCCATCGACGAGGCTGACAACGCCATAGGCAAGCTCGGACAGGTCGCGCGGCTGCAATCCATTGGGGTGGAAGGTTACGCCCTCCACATCGAGCACGGCACTGCCCGCACCCGTTTCCAGGTCGTGAATGATGGCGACATCGGTCACTTCGCTGTCCGTCGCCGGATTGCGCAGCGTGAAGTTGGTGGCGATGCCATTATCAAGCATGGAGAGCCGTGCACCGCGCGCCAGCAGGGGCTTGAAACGGTCCTCCTGCTCGCGATCCTCGAGGATGAAGCGCGCGCCGGAGAGCACCAGCCCGTCATCGCCATAGGACCAGTTGCCGCCAGCCTGCAGGATGTCGAGCGGCACGGCGGTGAGGAGGACGTCAGTCCCGTTGAAAGTGCCGCCCAGCTCGTCCTCACCCAGCCGCGCGGACAAATCCTCTATCGCAAAGCGCATGGTCGAACCTTGCGGGCCCAGCGCGACATTGAGCTGGCTGGCGGTGACCACGCCGGGATAGGCCATGCCCACAGGCCCGCTTTCTATCTGGATAGGCGTCTCTCCCAGCATGCCGTTGAGGCCCAGCGAAGGAACCCCCGCCGCGAGCTGCAATCCATTGGCGTCATAGGCGAGGATGGACGATCCCGATGGAGGACACAGGTCCAGTCGGTGGCGATCGAGTGCAAGGTTCGAGAGTTCGACGCGATCGAAGACGACTGGCGTACACTCGTGCCACAAGGCGATGTCACCATTGCCTGCAATCGTCCCTGAAATAGGTAACTCGAGGTTTTCGGCAATACCGCCCGGCAAGGGGCCGGACGTACGCAGATCACCCGAAAGCGCGTAGGATCCGGATGATTGCTGGTCGAGATTGAGGCGCGGCAGCGCAATACGCGACTGTCCGGCCGCATATTCCTCCATCACCAGGCGCATGGAAAACAAGCCGCCCAATGGCTGGTCGATATTCCCGGCGATTCGCGGCAGGCCTGCGCCGCCGGTAGAGAAATTGCCCGTGAAGACCGGCACGCCCTCTTCCGAAAGCCCTGCCTGGAACCGCGACAGGGCGAGCACGCTGGCGCCGCTGCGCCCGCGCAGCCTCGCCTCAGGAATCACCAGGCTCATCTGCTCGCCTTCCCGCCGGCCGGTCAGCCGACCGGAAAGCTCATTGCCCTGCAATTCGCTGGCGAGGCTGGTGCGGAACCGCTCGAGCAGGTCCTGCGCCAGCGAGCCTTCCGACGCCTCGACTGCCGCACCCAGCAAGGAAAGGAGCTCCTGTCCGGGCAGGACGTTGCGCCCCTGCATCTCTGCCTCGATCTCGAGATTGGCGAAATCCTCCCGCGTGCGCAGCAGGCCATCCACTTCGAACAGGGCCGCGCGCATGTTCGGATTGGTGATATCCCGGCCCTGCAGGCCGAATTGCGCAGTCAGGTCCCCGCCGCGGAAGGTGAAATCCAGGCTCCCCTTGGAACCCGCCATCTGGACCTGCGTCAGAGCGATACGTCCGCTCTCCATCCCCGCACTGCCTTCGAAATCCTCCAGATTGCGATCAGCACGTGCTTCAATCTGCAGGCCGCCATCGGCAATCGAGAGGCCCGTATCCTTGCAGGCAAGCGAGGAGAAACGCAGCGGACCATCGAATTTCGGTCGCTCCGCATCGATGGAAACCTCGCCGAACAATGTGGCCTGCTCCGCGCTGCACCCTGGCAGGACGAGTTGCGGGGCGACAACGGCAATCTCGCCTGCAAATCCGCCGCGCAAGTGGCCTTCACCTGCAAGACGTAGCGCAACAGGGCCGCGATCTCCCTCGATCAACGCGCGCCCATCATCGAGATGGACGATCAGATCGGGGAACTCGAAGGGGCCCTGCTCGCCGGCAAAAAGAAGCGGATCGAGTTCTCCAAAACTCAGTTCGCCATCAATGTAGGTACCGAACAGGCGCGGCCGGATCAGCGTCAACTCGCCCACACCGGGAAGGCCGAGCCTCGCTTCGACGCGCAATTCCGCGCGCTCGATGGTCAGGTCAGGCCTGTCAGGATCGCCGACGACGATATCGGTAATCACCTGCCGGTCAGGCTCGATGCTCTCGATAGTGTAGGTGGCGCGAACGCCATAGCCCTCCAGCGTATCGGTAATCAGGTCGGCAGCAAGTTCCTCACGGTTGAGCCAGACCCAGGCCGCGCCGATCACATTGACCAGAAGAAAGGTAAGCAGGATCCACCTGCCAATCCTGCGCTTGCGGCGCGGGGCGACCTTTTCCGCAGTTTGGGGGCTGTCCTGCGCCATTCGGCCAACACTTGCGCGAGGCGAGCGCTAAAGGCAATGCTCTGACTGAGGGAGCGGGGTCGAGCATTTGCCTGAAGACATGCCAGAAAAGCCGAAGGCGCCAGCCCATTCGGGCGCAGGCCATCGCGCGCGCCTGCGCGAGCGCCTGCTTACCGGCGGCGCGGAGGCGCTGGCAGATTACGAAGTGCTCGAATTCCTGCTCTTCGGCGCCCATGCACGCGGCGACACCAAGCCGCTAGCCAAGGCCCTGCTCGACCGCTTCGGTTCGCTGGCGAGCGTACTCAATGCCGAACCTGCCGCCCTGAAGCAGGTCAAAGGCATTTCCGATGCCTCGGTAGGAGCGCTCAAGATCGCTGCCCTCGCCGCGCGTCGCATGGCGCGCAGTGAAGTACAGGAAAAGCCGGTGCTGGGAAGCTGGCAGGCGCTGATGGACTACCTCGCCATCGACATGGCGCATCTCCACCACGAGCGCGTGCGCGTGCTCGACCTCAATACGCGCAATCGCCTCCTGCTTGATCACCTTGTCGGCGACGGCACGATAGACGAGGCGGCTATCCATCCGCGCGAAGTCATAAAGCGAGGGCTCGATATCGGCGCATCGGCGCTGATCCTCGTGCATAACCACCCAAGCGGAAATGCCGAGCCAAGCCGGGCCGACATCCAGATCACCAATCGCATTATCGAGGCCGGGCGCCATCTCGGAATTGCCGTTCTCGATCATGTCATTATCGGGCGCGAAGGACAGGTTTCACTCAAGTCCAAGGGGCTTATCTAGTCGTTTGCCGCCGCCAGTCTGTGAAAGGCAGAGGCTCAAGGCTTGCCAATGCGGCGCTCGCGTCCTAGCCGCCCGGCGATAGCCCGCAATCCTGACCAGTAGAGAGAACACGCATGGTTCCCCGTTATGCCCGCCCAGCAATGACCGCAATCTGGGAGCCGGAAAGCAAGTACGAGATCTGGTTCCTGATCGAGGCGCATGCCACCCAGAAGCTGGGTGAACTGGGCGTTGTCCCCGAAAGCGGCCCCAAAGCCTTGTGGGACTGGTGGGCGACCAAACCGGGCATCGACGTTGCCGCGATCGACGCCAAGGAAGCCGTGCTCAAGCACGATGTGATCGCTTTCCTCGACTGGGTGGCCGAGCAGGTCGGCCCCGAGGCGCGCTTCATGCACCAGGGCATGACCAGTTCGGACGTGCTCGACACCACGCTGGCCGTGCAGCTTGCCCGCGCGACGGACATTCTGCTCGAAGACATGGACAAGCTGCTCGAGGCCATCAAACGCCGGGCGCTGGAGCACAAATACACCGCCACGATCGGCCGCAGCCACGGCATTCATGCCGAGCCGACGACATTCGGTCTCAAACTGGCGCAGGCCTATGTCGAATTCGAACGCGGCAAGAAGCGCCTGATCGCCGCGCGAGAGGAAATTGCCACCTGCGCCATTTCGGGGGCCGTCGGTACCTTCGCCAATATCGATCCCTCGGTAGAAGCCTATGTCGCCGAACAGCTGGGCCTCGCGGTGGAGCCGGTTTCGACGCAGGTCATCCCGCGCGACCGCCACGCCGCCTATTTCTCCACGCTGGCGGTGATCGCATCCTCGATCGAACGCCTTGCTGTCGAAATCCGTCATTTGCAGCGTACCGAGGTTCTGGAAGCCGAGGAGTATTTCTCGCCCGGCCAGAAGGGTTCCTCGGCCATGCCGCACAAGCGCAACCCGATCCTGACCGAGAACTTGACCGGGCAGGCGCGCATGATCCGCGCCTATGCCATGCCCGCGCTGGAAAATGTCGCGCTGTGGCACGAGCGGGACATTTCGCACTCCTCGGTCGAGCGTTTCATCGGGCCCGACGCCACGATCACGCTTGACTTCGCCCTCGCCCGCCTGACCGGCGTGGTCGACAAGCTGCTGGTCTATCCGGAGCGCATGCAGAAGAATCTCGACCGCATGGGCGGCCTCGTCCATTCCCAGCGCGTGCTGCTGGCACTTACCCAGGCCGGGATTACCCGCGACAACGCCTATCGGCTGGTCCAGCGCAATGCGATGAAGGTGTGGGAATCGGACGGCCAGCTCTCGCTGCTCGAACTGCTCAAAGCCGATCCAGAAGTGGCCGCGGCCATGCCACCGGAGGAACTCGAGGAGAAGTTCAACCTCGATTACCACTTCAAGCATGTCGACACGGTGTTCGACCGGGTGTTCGGCTAAGCGCGCTTCACTTATTGGACGCTTGCTCCTAGCATCGTCGCAAGCAGACTGAGAGGAAGGCCCATGCAAATCGTCCGCACCGTCATCTGGGTGCTGCTACTGGTCGCGCTGCTGCTGTTCTCGGTGGCGAACTGGGAGCCGACGGTGACGGTCCGCATCTGGCAGAACCTGGTGGTCGACACCAAGATCCCGGCGATCGTGGTAGTAGCCTTCCTGATCGGCTTCATGCCCATGTGGCTCTATCACCGTGCCAGCAAATGGCAGCTCAAGCGCCGCATCGCCGCGCTGGAAAATGTCGCCCGCACGGCGCAGGCAACGCCCGTCGCCTCGCCTGAAACAAATGAAGCGGCCACCGATGAACGGTCCTCTGCAAGCGAGCCGCCTGCCGAAGACAAGCCCGAGGATAAAGGTCCGCTTCTGTGAGCAATCCGATCTATCTTGCCATCGATGTCCCCCAGCTCGATGCAGGCGTGGCCCTGGCGCAGAAGGTCAAGAGCCATGTCGGCGGTCTCAAGCTGGGCCTCGAATTCTTCTGCGCGCACGGGGCGCATGGCGTGCACGAAATCGCCCATGCCGCCGGCCTGCCGATCTTCCTCGACCTGAAGCTGCATGACATTCCCAACACCGTCGCCGGCGCGATGCAGGCTATCCATGTGCTCGAACCCGCCATCGTCACCGTCCATGCCAGTGGCGGCCGCGCGATGATGGAAGATGCCAAGGCGGCTGCAGGGGAGAATTGCAAGGTCGTCGGCGTCACCATGCTGACGAGCCTCGACGGGAATGACCTGAAGCGCACCGGCGTGGAGGGAACACCGCATGACCATGTTATGCGCCTTGCCGATCTGGCCGAAGCGGCCGGTCTCGACGGTATTGTCTGCTCGGGCCAGGAAGTTGGCGCGGTCCACAAGCAATGGAAGAAAGGTTTCTTCGTCGTTCCCGGCCTCAGGCCCGCCGGTTCTTCGGTTGGAGACCAGAAGCGTGTCGTCACGCCGCGCCAGGCACGCGACGACGGTGCGTCGGTACTTGTCATCGGTCGTCCGATCAGCCGCGCAGAGGATCCTACGCAGGCCGCGCGCGATATCGAGGCAACGCTTTGAAGGTAATCCGGCTGCCGGAGTTAGCGGTCATTCTGGCGGCAGGAGCTTGCATGACGCCCGCCGAGCTATCGGCCGAGCCGTCGCTGACCATCCACAATGACGAAGTTGGCATGGACTTGCTGTGGCTGTGCTCCCGCGATGAACCCGATGATTATGACGGGCGCTGGGAGGCGACTGTTAGCGACATCGCCATGGTCGAAGAAATGCTGCTGCAAGATCACGCCCAGATCCTGCGCAACGCCGGAATTACTGAAGAGATATTCCGTAACGAGATCGTTCGCGAATATGCTGGCTTCACCCGTAAGGGTCGGCGCTATCTTTACGGTAGCTTCGGCCCAACTTCGGGTATTGGCGTCTGCGATGGCGGTCCGGCCTATTTCGGAGTCGAATTCGCGATGCCGGGTGGTGAAGTGACGCATGTCGCTCACAACGGAATGACGTGAAACGATGCCCGACCGCGCCACGCCCAACCTGCCGAGCCGCAATCTCCTCAAGACCGAGCTATTCTATTCCAAGCTCGGCTTCAGGGCCTCCTACCGCTCAGGTCACTGGCTGATCCTCCAGCGCGGAGGCGTCCAATTCGAATTCTTTCCCTGGCCCGATCTCGATCCCAAGGAGAACAGCCATTCCTGCTGCGTGCGGCTGGACGATCTTGACGCCATGGTGGCGCAGGCTGGCGAAGCGGGCGTACCCAATGCGCGCACAGGTATTCCGCGCATGGTCCCGCCGACGCGCGATATCAGCGGGCTGACCATCGCCTATATGGTCGATCCGGATGGGTCGCTGCTCCGGCTGGTGCAAAATCCGCCCGAGGGGTGACGAAAGCGGCGCGACGCACTAGATCGCCTGCGCAATGTCCAAGACGATGATCAAGATTTGCGGGCTGTCTACGCCCGAAACCGTGCGGGCTGCGGTAGCGGCCGGGGCGACGCATATCGGGCTCAACCTCTACGAGCCGAGCCCGCGCTCGGTCACGGTAGAGCAGGCGGTCGAACTGCGTCGCCTGATCCCCGAGCATGTGCAGGCGGTGATGCTGACGGTGAACATGGATGCCGAAGCGACCGGACGCGCCGCCACCGCCATACGCCCCGACGTGATCCAGTTTCACGGCGCGGAAACGCCCGAATGGTGCGCCGCGCTCAAAGGCTCGACCCCGATCAAGATCTGGAAGGCCGTGGGGGTGAAGGATGCCAGCGCGCTTGCCACCTCGCAGCGCTTCGTCGGCGCGGTCGACATGATCCTTTACGATGCGCCTGCCGGAAAGCTGCCGGGCGGCAACGGACTGGCGCTCGACTGGTCTCTACTCGCCGATTTCGATCACAAGGCGCCATGGGGCCTTGCCGGCGGTTTGACGCCCGAAAATGTCGGAGAAGCGATCACACAGACCAAAGCCCCGCTTGTCGACACATCTTCAGGTGTGGAAAGCGCTCCGGGCATCAAGGATATCGACAAGATCGAGGCATTCTGCCAAGCGGTTCGCCAATGTTGACTCTGACCGTCCCTGTCACACGCCTCTCGGCTCGATGGCGCTGATCGCTGCCCGATAGGGCTCCCAGCGATGCTTTGACACTTTTAGACATTCGAGACGATCATGACCGACGCCACACCATTGCCCAATTCCTTCATGAACCAGCCCGACGAGCGCGGACATTTCGGCCAGTTCGGCGGACGCTATGTCGCCGAAACGCTGATGCCGCTGATCCTCGACCTGGAGAAGGAATACCGCGCGGCCAAGGCCGACCCCAAGTTCAAGGAACAGTTCGAGGATCTGCTCGAACATTATGTCGGCCGCCCCAGCCCGATGTATTTCGCCGAGCGCCTGACCGAGCACTTCGGAGGCCCGCAGATCTGGTTCAAGCGCGAGGAGCTGAACCATACCGGCGCGCACAAGATCAACAATTGCATCGGGCAGATCCTGCTCGCTATCCGCATGGGCAAGACGCGCATCATCGCCGAGACCGGTGCGGGCCAGCACGGCGTTGCCACGGCCACGGTCTGCGCGCGCTTCGGCCTGCCCTGCACCATCTTCATGGGTTCGACCGATGTCGAGCGGCAAAAGCCCAATGTCTTCCGCATGAAACTGCTCGGTGCCGAGGTGGTACCTGTCACCAGCGGCGCGGCGACATTGAAGGACGCAATGAACGAGGCGCTGCGCGACTGGGTCGCTAACGTCCACAACACTTTCTACATCATCGGCACGGCGGCAGGCCCGCATCCCTATCCGGAGCTGGTGCGCGATTTCCAGAGCGTGATCGGGCGCGAGGCGCGTGCGCAATTGCTCGACCGGACGGGCAAGCTGCCCGATGTCGCGGTGGCGGCGGTCGGCGGCGGCTCCAATGCGATCGGCCTGTTCCACCCCTTCCTCGACGATCCAGACGTGGCGATGGTCGGCGTCGAGGCGGCGGGCCACGGAATCGAGACCGGCCAGCATGCCGCCAGCCTGACCGGCGGCTTTCCCGGTATCCTCCACGGCAACAAGACGTACCTGCTGCAGGACGAGGACGGCCAGATTACCGAGGCGCATTCGATTTCGGCCGGCCTCGACTATCCCGGCATCGGCCCCGAGCATAGCTGGCTGCATGAATCGGGCCGCGTGAAATACGTCCCCATCACCGATAACGAGGCGCTCGAAGCCTTCCAGCTGTGCAGCAAGCTCGAGGGGATCATCCCCGCGCTCGAAAGCGCGCATGCCCTCGCCGCCCTGCCCGCGCTGGCGAAGGAATACGGGCCTGACCAGATCGTGCTCGTCAATGTCTCGGGCCGCGGCGACAAGGACATCTTCACCGTCGCCGACGCGCTGGGAGTGACGATGTGAGTCGCTTCACCCACGCATTCTCACCCGAGCGCGCGGCGCTGGTCTGCTTCATCACCGCAGGCGATGGCGATACTGCGGCCAATCTCGACGCGCTGGTCGAGGGCGGCGCGGACGTGATCGAACTGGGCATGCCCTTCACCGATCCCATGGCCGATGGCCCCGCGATCCAGGAAGCGAACCTGCGCTCGCTCGGCAAGGGCACCAAGACCGCAGACGTGCTGCAGATCGCCACCGATTTCCGCATGCGCCATCCCGACGTGCCGCTGGTGCTGATGGGCTATGCCAATCCCATGGTCCGTCGCGGGCCGGAATGGTTTGCCGAGTCCGCCTCCGCTGCAGGAGCCGATGGCGTGATCTGCGTCGACCTGGCTCCCGAGGAAGATCCCGATCTCGGCCCCGCCCTGCGCGCCAAAGGCATTTCGCCGATCCGCCTTGCCACGCCGACAACCGATGCTGCGCGCCTGCCAACCGTCCTCAACGGCTCTTCGGGCTTTCTCTACTACGTCTCTGTCGCCGGGATCACCGGCAAGCAGCAGGCGGCAATCGACTCCATCGAAGAGAACGTCACCCGCATCAAGCAGAGTACCGACCTGCCCATTGCGGTGGGCTTTGGCGTGCGCACGCCCGAACAGGCCGAAGCCATCGCCAAGGTGGCCGATGGCGTGGTCGTGGGCTCGGCGCTGGTCGAACTGGTCGGCAAGTATGCCGATCAAGCCCCTGAGAAGATTAGGGAACTCACTTCCGCCCTTGCCAAGGCCGTCCACAATGCGCGAGAGACCGCAGCATGAGTTGGCTTTCCCGCGTCCGCAACGCTCTGCCCTGGGGCAGCAAGCGCGAAACACCCGACAACCTCTGGGTCAAATGCCCGCGTTGCCAGGAGATGCTGTTCGCCAAGGAATATGAGGCGAACTTCTCGGTCTGCCCGCGCTGCGACCATCATGGCCGTATCGGCGCCGATACCCGTCTCGCCCAGCTGATGGACGAGGGCTTCGTGCTGCTACCAGATGTCGAGGTGGCCGAGGATCCGCTGCGCTTCAAGGATAGCAAGCGCTATACCGACCGCCTCAAGGCCGCCCGCGCCAACAGCCCGCACCGCGATGCCTTTACCGCTGCCTTTGGCGCAATCGAGGGCAAGAAAGCCGTTGTCGGTGTACAGGACTTCACTTTCATGGGTGGCTCCATGGGCATGGCCGTGGGCAATGCCTTCTGTGCTGCGGCCCAGCGCGCGCTTGACGAGAACTGTGCCTATATCGCCGTCACCGCAGCAGGCGGTGCGCGCATGCAGGAGGGCATTCTCAGCCTGATGCAGATGCCGCGCGCGACGGTGATGACGCGCCGCCTGAAAGAAGCCGGCCTGCCCTACATCGTGGTCCTCGCTGACCCGACCACGGGCGGCGTGACCGCAAGCTACGCCATGCTGGGCGATGTGCATATTGCCGAGCCGGGTGCCCTGATCGGCTTTGCCGGGCAGCGCGTGATCCAGGAGACCATTCGCGAGCAGCTGCCCGAGGGCTTCCAGCGCGCCGAATACCTCCACAAGCACGGCATGGTGGACATGGTCGTGCCGCGCAAGGAATTGCGCACCACGCTTTCCGGCCTGCTCTCCTATCTGAGCCCTGCCGCAGCCGCCTAAGCCGGACACCCCGCACATGAAAGATTTTGCATCCTCGGGCGACCCGGAGGTCCAGGCCCAGCTTGACCGCCTGTCCGCCCTGTCACTGCCGCAGGGCCGCATCGGCCTCGAAGTGATCCACGGGCTGCTCGACCGGCTCGGCAATCCGGAGCGCAGCCTGCCGCCCGTCTTCCATGTTGCCGGGACGAACGGAAAAGGGTCCACCTGCGCCTATCTGCGCGCCATGCTCGAAGCGCAGGGCCTCACCGTCCATGTCGCGACCAAGCCGCATCTCGTGCGCTATAATGAGCGCATCCGCGTAGCCGGGGAGCTGATCTCCGACGCCATGCTGGCGAGCCTGCTCAAGGAAGTGCTCGATACAGCAGAGGATTTGGGTCCGAGCTTCTTCGAAGTGACCACGGCGGCAACCTTCCTCGCCTTTGCCCGTGTGCCTGCGGATGCCTGCGTGATCGAGGTCGGCCTTGGCGGGCGTTTCGATGCCACCAATGTTATGGTCAAGCCCGCCGCCTGCGGCATCACCTCGCTTGGCGTCGACCACCACCAGTTCCTCCTCAACGAGGACCCCACCGCGCCCTCACCCGATAATCCCGAAGTGCGCATCGCCTTCGAGAAGGTCGGCATTGCCCGCACCGGCTCGCCCATGGTCACGCAGAACTATCGCAAGGACATGGAAGAACAGATCGTCACGCGCTGTCTCGCTGTGGATGCGCCGCTCTTCATGCGCGACCGGGCATGGTTTGCCGATGTGAGCGATGAAGGCATTGCCTATCGCGACGCCAAGGGCGAACTCGGCCTGCCGCTGCCGCAAATGCCCGGCAGCCACCAGGGCGACAATGCCGCACTGGCCGTCGCCATGCTGCGCCACCAGTCCGAAGTCACGGTTTCGCCAGAGGCCATGGCCCAAGGCATAAGCTCGGCCATATGGCCTGCCCGCCTGCAAGTGCTTGGCGACGGTCCGCTGACCCGCATGGTTCCCGAGGCGATGGTCTTGCTCGATGGCGGGCACAATCCCGACGCCGCGATTGCCATGGCCAAATATCTCGACAGCAAGGCGGACAAGCCGGTCGATGCGATTGTCGGCATGCTGTCCGCCAAGGATGCCCGCACCACGCTCACCACGATTGCGCCGCATCTGGCCAGCCTCACCGCCATTCCCATTGAAGGTAGCGAATATCACCCGCTCGAAGACCTCGCCGCGATGGCGCAGGAGGCAGGCGTGGAGAAGTGCTGGACCGCAGGCAGCCTCGAAGAAGCGCTGCAGGGGATCGCCAGCCGCCACAAGCAGGGCGGGACGGTCCTGATCGCCGGTTCGCTCTACCTTGCCGGTCTGGTGCTGGAGGCGAACGGGGAAATCCCCGACTAGACGCGTCTAGGGATCGTCCCTCGCGTCGCCTTCACCAACCTCGCCCGCCGTGCCCATGGCCGCATCGACGAGGCCGGTCTTCATCATCCACCAGAACAGCACGATGCCTGGCAGGGCTGCGAAAGTCGTCAAGATATAGAAATTGACATAGCCCATGGCCTCGATCAGCGCGCCCGCTGTTGTGCCGGTGAGGAAACGCCCGACAATGCTCGCAGCCGCCGAGATCAGCGCATATTGCGAGGCGGTGAAGCGCAGGTCGCACAGGGCCGAGAAATAGGCGACCACGACCACGCCGCCATAGCCCGACGCGAAATTCTCGAAGCCGATCGCCGCTGCCATGCCGAGATTGCTCTTCCCGGCAGCCGCCAGCAGGGCGAAGCTGAGATTGGAGACGGCCATCAGGATTAGCGAGAGCATCACGGATTTCTTGAGGCCGTAGCGGGCATAGATCACCCCGCCGACGAAGACTCCGATGATCAGCGCCCAGAAACCAACACCGACGTCGTAAAGCGCGATCTCGTCATTGGTATAGGCAAGGTCGTCGAACAGTAGCCGCAAGGTGAGATTGGCGAGTGTGTCGCCGATCTTGTGGACGAGGATGAAGAGCAGCACGACGAAGGCACCGCTGCGCCTGAAAAACTCGACAAATGGACCGGAAACCGATTGCCACATCTCGGCAATGCCCTTGCGTGCAATCTCAACCTTGCGGCGCGCCGGTTCGCCCAGGATGATCGCCGTGAGCATCGCCGGAAGCGCAAACATCGCACAGGCAATATAGGCGGCCTGCCAGCCATGCCGAGCGGCGACATAGAGCGCCACCGCGCCTGCTGCAGCGGCACCGACTCTCCAGCCATATTGGCTCATCCCCGAGCCCGTACCGAGCTGGTAGGGCTTCAACGTCTCGATCCGGTAGGCATCGATGACAATGTCGAAAGTCGCGCCCGCCGCGCCGACAAGCACGGCAGCGATGGCGGTGTAGACGATATCGTCCGCCGGTCTTGCCAGGGCAAGATTGACGACAGCGGCCATCACGAGAAGGCCAGTCACGATCATCCAGGATACGCGCTGCCCCATGCGACCGAGCACCGGAATGCGGACGCCATCGACAATCCAGGCCCATAGCCATTTGAAGTTATAGACGAGGAAGGCGAGGCTGAAAGCGGTGACCGTGCTCTTCTCGATGCCGTCCTGCGCGAGCCGCGTGGTCAGGGTGGCGGCAATCATGGCATAGGGAAAACCCGACGAAACGCCCAGGAAGAAGGCCGCCAGCGATTCCTTTTCGAAATAGGGTTTGACCGAATCCCACGCAGACTTTTTGCCTGTGGCCGCCTTTGCCTCCGTCATCCTACGTACCTCGCGCGAGTGGTGTGAACATGGTATGACCCAACCATTGTGAAGTGGGTAACAATAACCTGCGATGATTTCTCTACTAGGCGAGGGGAAGATGGAAGGCGAGCCAAGGAGTTTCGCCCATGTTTAGACACCAATTCTGCCTGGTTGCCGGACATGCGATCAACCGAAAGCGCGTGTGGCACGATGGTCTCGATTTCCGGACAAAGTGCTCGCGTTGCGGCCAACCCTTGGTTCGTTCGGAGCACGGCTGGCGTGCGTTTATCGAGTCCGAGGACGAGGATCCTCGCCGGAGAATCCAACACAAGTCCGCCTGATACGCGGCACACGCTTGGACTGATCCCGCTTCGCGGCTAAGGCGCGCGAAGAATGTCCGAGAATTCCGAAAACCGCGGCGACAGAATCGCCAAGCTTCTTGCCCGTGCCGGTGTCGCCAGCCGTCGCGAGGTGGAGCGCATGATCGCCGATGGCCGCATCAAGATCGATGGCAAAGTCCTCGAAACGCCAGCCACCCTGCTCACTTCGCTCAAGGGTGTGACGGTGGACGACAAGCCAGTGGGCAAGCCCGACCGCACGCGCCTCTTCCGCTTCCACAAGCCTGCTGGCCTTTTGACAGCGGAGCGCGATTTCTCTGGCCGTCCGACGATCTATACCGCTCTGCGCAATGCCCTGCCGCCCGATACGCCGCGGCTGATGCCTGTCGGTCGGCTCGACCTCAACACCGAAGGCCTGCTGCTGCTGACCAATGATGGCGCGCTCAAGCGGGCAATGGAACTGCCGAGCAGTGAAATCCCGCGCACCTATCGCGCGCGCACATTCGGCGACATCAGCCAGCCGCAGCTGGAGGAACTGTTCGACGGGATCACTGTCGACGGCGTGCGCTATGGTTCGATCGATGCCAATCTGGAGCGCCGGACGGGCCGCAACCAGTGGATCGAGCTGACACTGACCGAAGGCAAGAACCGCGAGGTCCGCCGCGTTCTCGAACATCTCGGCCTTAAGGTGTCCCGCCTGATCCGCACCGCCTATGGCCCGTTCCTGCTGGGCGATCTGGCCAAGGGCCAGGCCGAGGAACTTAGGAAGCACGAGGTCCAACCTTTCATGAGCAAGCTCAAGAAAGATGGAAGCCTGTGAGGATCATCGCCGGGGATTGGCGCAGGCGGCAATTGCGCGCGCCACCGGGCGATGCCACGCGGCCCACGGCAGACCGTGTACGCGAGACTCTGTTCTCCATGCTCGCCAGCCGCCTCGGCAGTTTCGAAGGCCTGAAAGTGGCCGATCTTTTTGCCGGATCGGGCGCGCTCGGCCTCGAAGCCCTGTCGCGCGGCGCGGAAAGCTGCCTGTTCGTGGAACAGGACGCTGCCGCCATCCGCGCCCTGCGCGAGAATATCGCCACCTTCGATGCACAGAAGCGCTGCGATGTGCGCGCTGCATCGGTAATGAGCCTTGGCCCGGCGAAACAGCCGCTCGACCTCATTATGCTCGACCCGCCTTATGGCACCGGTGCCGGGCAGGTCGCGCTCGACAAGCTCAACCGTCTTGGCTGGCTCGCGCCTTCCTGCTGGATTTCGCTGGAAACCGCGCGTGACGAGGATGTGAATCTGCGCGGCATGGAAGTGGAAAGCGAACGCATGGTCGGCAAGGCCAAGCTGTCGCTAATCAGGCTGTCCGAAGCGGACTAGTTGCCTTCCGCCTGTTCCGGCGCATGCTCAGGCAGTGGCCCGTCGATCTCGCTGGCTGGCTGGCCGGGCCAATAGTCGATCGGCACACCGCCGAAGTCGAAGCCCGCAGCAGCAGGATTGATGCAATTGTCGGTCTGTGTATCCGAGCAGACGGCATATTCCTGGCCTTCGACTCGGATTCTCGTCGCCCGGCCGTCTTCGTCGCGTTCGACCACTTCGGCCTTGGGAGGCGCATCGGATTCTCCGGAATCCTGCGCCAGCGCGGTCGTCCCGCAACCCAATGCAACCACGGCAAGAGCAAGTTGAAAACCGCGTCTCATGGCAAACCTCCTCGCGAACGGGATGATCTTGTGCAGGTCCAACGTGAAGCGCAAGCGACGGTTCCGGCAAAGGCTTTCTGTGCGGCTTGCGCGCTTCACCTGCGTTCCCTAACTGTTCACGGGTGAACCAGCCCCCCTCACCTGCCGATTCCCTTCCCTCCGAAGGCGTACCGCCTTGGCTTGCCCGCCTGAACGACCCGCAGCGGGAGGCCGTGCTGACGACGGAGGGCCCGGTGCTGATGCTGGCAGGTGCCGGCACGGGAAAAACCGCCGCCCTCACCCATCGCCTCGCCCATCTGATCCGCGAGCGGCTGGCCTGGCCGAGCGAAATCCTCTGCGTTACCTTCACCAACAAGGCTGCGCGGGAGATGCGTCACCGCGTTGGCGAGCTGATCGGCGATGCGGTGGAAGGCATGCCCTTTCTCGGCACTTTTCATTCGATTTGCGCGCGCATGCTCAGGCGCCATGCCGAGCTTGTCGGGCTGCAGAGCAACTACACGATCATCGATCCGGACGACCAGTTGCGCCTCCTGAAAACGCTGATCCAGGAGCAGAACCTCGACGAGAAGCGCTGGCCCGCTCGCCAATTGGCCGGGCTGATCGACAGCTGGAAGAATCGCGGGCTCAACCCCGACGATTTGACGCCTGTCGACAATGAGAGCTTCGCCAATGGCGCGGGCCAGAAGATGTACCGGCTCTACCAAGCGCGCCTGCTCGAGCTGAACGCATGCGATTTCGGCGACTTGCTGCTCCACATGCTCAACATCTTCCGCAAGCACGCGGACGTGCTCGAGCAATACCAGAACCGCTTCAAATACGTGTTGGTGGACGAATACCAGGACACCAACGCGGTGCAGTATCTGTGGCTTCGGCTGCTTGCCCAGAACCGCAAGAATATCTGCGTCGTCGGCGATGACGACCAATCGATCTATTCCTGGCGCGGGGCGGAAGTGGCCAATATCCTGCGTTTCGAGAAGGATTTTCCCGGCGCCAAGGTGATCCGGCTGGAGCAGAATTACCGCTCGACCCCTCAAATCCTCGCCGCTGCTTCCGGCCTCATCGAAAGCAACAGCCAGCGCCTCGGCAAGACCTTATGGACCGAGCTCAATGCCGGCGAGAAGGTGCGCGTGATCGGCGTGTGGGACGCGCCCGAGGAAGCCCGCCGCGTGGGCGAGGAAATCGAGCGGCTCGAGCATGAAGGCGCGCCGTTGGAGGAAGTGGCCATCCTCGTGCGTGCACAATACCAGACGCGCGAATTTGAGGACCGTTTCATCCAGATCGGTCTCAATTACCGCATAATCGGCGGTTTCCGCTTCTACGAACGCGCCGAAATCCGCGATGCGCTGGCGTATCTACGGGTCATCGCCCAGCCGCAGGACGACCTCGCCTTCGAGCGCATTTACAACCAGCCCAAGCGCGGGCTCGGCGCCAAGACGCTGGAGAAGATGTACCAGCATGCGCGCCGTCAGGGCATTCCGCTTGCCGCGGCGGCGCTCGAACTGGCCGATAGCGACGAATTGCCCGCCCGCGCCCGCAACACCATCGCCGAGCTGATGAGCCACTTCCTGCGCTGGCGCGAGATGAGCGAGACTGTGACGCCGTCCGAACTTCTGCGCGTGGTTCTGGAGGAGTCGGGCTATGACGCCATGCTCAAGGCCGACCGCTCACCCGAAAGCGCTGGCCGCGCAGACAACCTCGTCGAGCTTTCACGGGCGATGGAGGAATACGAGACGCTTGGCGACTTCCTCGAACATGTTTCGCTGGTGATGGACAATGACCGCACCGACGATGGCGAGAAGGTCACCATCATGACCATGCACGCCGCCAAGGGGCTCGAATTCAACCATGTCTTCCTGCCCGGTTGGGAAGAAGGCGTATTCCCGAGCCAACGTTCACTCGATGAAGGCGGGCTTGCCAGCCTGGAGGAAGAGCGCCGCCTCGCCTATGTCGCGATCACCCGCGCACGCCGCCGCTGCACCATCCTGCATGCCGCAAACCGACGCATTTACGGCCAGTGGACCAGCTCGATACCGAGCCGTTTCATCGATGAGCTTCCGGCCGAGGCGGTGGATGCGGAGACGACGCTGACCGGTGGGGCAAGCATGTGGCGTGCGAACTGGAGCGAAAGCGAGGATCCCTTCGCCCATGTGTCGCAAAGCCGCCCGGAACGCTCATCATCGCGCGGCCCTGGCTGGCAGCGCGCGCTTGCCACCGGCTACGAGAAGAAGCCTTCGCGAGTAAAGGAAAGCACGCGCTCCGCCGCCAGTTTCGCCGCCAAGCCGCGCAGCGACATCGGCATTGGCGACCGGGTGTTCCACGACAAGTTCGGTTATGGCGAAGTAATGGGCCAGGAAGGCAACAAGCTCGAGATCGAGTTCGACAAGGCAGGCACCAAACGCGTGATCGACAGCTTTGTGACGAAGGCGGAATAGGCAAAACGTCCAGCCGGACTGTTACAAGTTTTTACAACAATTCCCCCGCCGAAAGCTTGGCAAAACCGTCCTTCCGAGGCAAAATCATAGCATTCTAATTGTTGCGGGATCGGAAGAGTCCCGCTGGAGGGGAAAATATCATGCGCAAGCATAACCTGTATCTTTTTGCATCTGTTATTCCGGCGAGTGTCATGCTCGCTTCGGGCGCTGCAGCGCAGTCGCTCTGGTCCGATCCGAATACCTGGCCTTCGGGCGAGGTTCCGGGCGAAGGCGATGCGGTCGAAATCACCCGCGACATGGACGTGGTGCTCGATGTCGATGCGCCGGGCCTGCGCAGCCTCACGATCCAGGGCAAGCTCAGCTTTTCCGACGAAAGGGATATCAGCCTCGAATCCGAGTGGATCTACGTGCCGGGCGGCGAACTGCAAATCGGCACGGCGGCGTTTCCATACCAGCACAATGCCACGATCACGCTGACCGACAACGTACCGGGCGAAGACATCAACACGATGGGCGACCGCGGCATCATGCTGATGCAGGGCACGCTCAACATGCATGGCGACCGCGATCACACCTGGAGCAAACTGTCGCAGACGGCAGAGGCCGGGGCGACTACCATCACCGTGCTCGATGGCCATGGCTGGCATGTCGGTGACGAAATCGTCCTCGCTTCGACCGACTTCGATCCGCGCCAGGCAGAACGCCGCACGATCACCGCGATCGATGGCAACACCATCTCCTTCGCGCAGCCGCTCGAATACATGCACTTTGGCGAGATTACCTTCGGCGTCGACGAACGCGGCGAAGTCGGCAATCTGACGCGCAACATCAAGGTCCAGGCATCAGAGGATGCGGCCGAGACCTATTTCGGCGGCCACATCATGGCGATGTCGGGCTCGCGCCTCTATGTCGACAGCGTGGAGCTGAACCGCATGGGCCAGCACCTGACGCTGGCGCGCTACCCGATCCACTTCCACGTGCTGGGCGAAGGTTCGGGGATGTATGTCCGCAACGCGGCAATCCATGACACGTTCAACCGCTGCGTGACCGTTCACGGCACCGACAATCTCGACATCGAGAACAACGTCACCTTCAACACGGTCGGCCACTGCTTCTTCATGGAAGACGGGATCGAGAAGGGGAACAAGTTCATCGCCAATCTCGGCATCCAGACCAAGTGCCACCCGACCCTGCCCTGCCTGCCGACCAATCTCGGCGTTCCCTCGGAACGCACGCAGGGCGGCCAGCAGTCCGAGCATGTCCTGATCCCCTCGGACAACACGGTAGCGACTTACTGGATCACCAATCCGGCGAACCACTATATCGACAATGTTGCCGCAGGTTCGGACTCGACCGGCTTCTGGCTGTCCCTGCCCGAGCATCCGACGGGCCAGTTCGAGGGCACGGAAATCAGCGCGCAGACCTGGCCGCGCCGTACGCCGCTGGGCATCTTCCGGGGCAACACCGCCCACTCGAACTATGACGGCTTCATGTTCGACCGCAACGCCGGTGCCGATGGCACGTTCGGCGTGACCGGCACCGTCTATATCCAGCGCGAAGATCCCTCCGACGGGACCAGCCGGCCAATCGTGAACCTGATCACCGATCTGACCGCCTACAAGAACCGCAATGGTGGGCTGTGGGGCCGCGGCGAGGAAACCATCTTCCGCGACATGAAGTTTGCAGACAATGCCATCGGCATGACGTTTGCGACCGGACTGGGCGGCGGCGCCACCTTCACCTCGCATACGGAAGACTCGCTGTTCGTGGGTGAGAGCGCCAATGTCGGCAACCCTTCGACGCCAGAGGAACTGGCCTATGGCCGCAGCCTTCCCAAGCCGCAGGTCGCCGACTATCCGATCCGTGGCTACGAATATTACGATCAGACACACTCGCTGCAGAACAACACGTTCGTCAACTTCACGGACAATGACACCCGCAAGACAGGTGCAATCTCCTACCTGCTCTTCACCAGCTTCGGCATGAGCGTCGACAACTCGGTCGAAAGCCTCGAGTTCATCAATGCCAAGCCAGTCTTTTTCCCTGAGCGCAGGCAGGAATGGGCCAGCGATTTCGGAACCAGCGCCGCCTTCCTGACCGCAGCAATCCACGACATCGACGGCACGACCAGCGGTGTTCCTGATAGCTATATCGTCTACGACAACGGCATCGCCAATGATGACGAGGCTTGCGAGCTCAAGCCCGACTGGGGTGCCGCCGTTTGCACCGGCGACTATGGCCGCCTCAGCCTTGGTGGCGGCTTCGCCTTCGGCGGCGGCGCTGTCGAAGATCCTGTCACGATCCGGCGCAACGGCCGCGATTTCGACTATCGCGGTCAGACCACGATCCGCAGCGGTGCCGAAATCGAAGTCGATACCACGCGGGAAACGGTGCCCATGCGCCTGAGTTCGATGGATGACGGTTCGTGGATCATGGTCCAGCTACCCGGCTTCACCGGTGCCGAGGGCGGTGTCGAGCAAAGCAGCCTGGCTGCTCTGCGCGCGGCCGACGTGACATCCTACTACAAGGATGCCAACGGGCTGTGGGTCAAGCTTTACGCCGACAACAACCCCGTCGCGGGAGGCGGCGGTCCGTTCAACATTCCGCCCAGCCTGACGGCCAGCCGCGAAGGCCTCGGCGGCTAACGGATAGAAAACCCCCGGCTGTCGCCGGGGGTTTTTTGCTTGGGCGGAGCAAATACGACCGTCCGAAATAGAAAGACACGGGACGCAAAGTCCCGGTTGAGGGGATGATCGTCATGCGCATGCAGTCTCACCTGCTTCTTGCTTCTTCACTGATTCCAGCAAGCCTATTGCTTGGAGCAGCTTCGGGCGCTTCGGCGCAGTCGCTCTGGTCCGATGCCTCAACCTGGCCTTCGGGCGAGGTTCCTGGCGAAGGCGATGCCGTCGAAATTACCCGTGACATGGACGTGGTGCTCGATATGGATGCGCCGGGTCTGCGCAGCCTGACGATCCAGGGCAAGCTCGCCTTCTCGGACGAGCGCGATATCAGCCTCGAATCCGAGTGGATCTACGTGCCGGGCGGTGAACTGCAGATCGGCACCGAAGCCAATCCCTACCAGCACGTCGCGTCGATTACGCTGACCGACAATGTCGAGGGTGAAGACATCAACACGATGGGCGATCGCGGCATCATGCTGATGCAGGGCACGCTCAACCTGCATGGCAATCGCGACAATACCTGGACGAAGCTCTCTGCCACGGCGGAAAAGGGCGCAACGAGTATCACCGTCCTCGATGCGTCAGGCTGGCGCGTGGGCGACGAGATTGTCCTCGCCTCGACCGACTTCAATCCGCGCCAGGCCGAGCGCCGTCACATTACCGCGATCGACGGCAACACGATCAGTTTTGCAGAGCCGCTCGAATACATGCATTTCGGCGAGATCACCTTCGGCGTCGACGA